>Ga0265296_1000676_pt1 | contig 47400 bp, 47 predicted proteins | sample MunlanPumphouse1_FD_189073 | JGI IMG/M metagenome (GOLD analysis project Ga0265296, IMG submission 189073) | Groundwater microbial communities from a municipal landfill in Southern Ontario, Canada - Pumphouse #1 | ecosystem: Environmental > Aquatic > Deep subsurface > Groundwater | place... | reverse complement strand
GATACTCGCGCCACAAACCGTTCGAACATATCTACCGCCACCACCGCCGATACCGCATCACCGAAGGCGCCGAAGAAATACAAATGCGAAAGGTCGCCGCATATCTGTTCGGATATCTCGGGCCGCGAAAGGGAACGTTGGGGTAAGAAAGACCGTCTCCCCCGCCTTCGCGGGGGCGACGGTCGATTAGCGCTTCCTTACAAACTCGGCCCTGAGCACCAGCCCCTTGATGCCCTCGTGGCGGCAGTCGATTTCCTGATCGTCGCCGGTCAGGCGGATCGATTTGATCACGGTGCCGACTTTCAGCGTTTGCCCCGCGCCTCTGACCGTCAGATCCTTGACCAGCACCACCGAGTCGCCATCGGCGAGCAGATTGCCGACCGCATCGCGCACCTCAGGCGCCGCCGATGCAGCCGCCGCACGATCGCGCGCTTCGCTAGCGGACAGCCACTCACCGCTTGCCTCGTCATAGACATAATCCTCGTCGTCGCTGGTCATCAAATCATCTTGGCTTACGGAAGCGGAGTGCGAACTGGTCGGTCTTGCCGCGGATGGCCGCGTCGAAGACATTCGTCGTGCGGGGGTCGTCGGCGCGCTTGTAGAGATCGCTTTCGGCCTCCAGCTTGAACCCGGCCCTGGTCAGCGCCGCGACCACCGCAGCCTTGTCGATGCGGTGCAGGCTGTCGGCCAGCGTCGTGCCCGTGCCGTTGGCGGCGCTATGGTCGACGATCACCAATGTGCCGCCGGGTTTCAGCGCCGCGAACAGCGCCGCGCTCGCCTTGTCGCCGGTGCCTTCGGGAAAGGGTTTCAGATAGAGGTCGTGGAAATTCTGCACGGTGATGATCGTGTCGAGCGGCGCGGCGAAAGCGGGCGCGGCGAACGGACCGGCAACAGCATCGACATTGGTATAGGCCGCATCGACCGCGGCTTGGTCGGTGCCATATTGCGCCTTGAACGCGATGAACTCGGCGGGCTGGAAGGCGTGGACCTTGCCCGCCGGGCCAACGGCAGCGGCGAGCAGGCGGGTGACATAGCCGCCGCCCATCACGAAATCGCCGACCTGTTCGCCCGGCGCAATTTGCGCAAACGCGAGCAGCTCGGCGGGTTTGCGCGCCGCGTCGCGTGTCCGGTCGGCGGCGGGGCGCGCCGGATCGGCGAGCGCGGCGGCATAGTCGGTCGCGGCGACTTCTTTGGCGGCGAGCGGGGTCGCCGACAGGGCGAGCAGCAGGGCGAGGGTAAGCGGACGGATCATGGCATCGACTCCCTTTGGTGTATCGCGCCGATATAACAGCATCGCGCCGTCTTCGCCCGCTTATTTGCATCTCGCGATTTTGATGATAGGTTTCGACGTGAAACTAAAAAATCGGGAGACGGACATGCATGATCTGGTGATTCGCGGCGGCACGGTCGTCGATGGCTCGGGCGGCGCGCCTTTCGTCGCCGACGTCGCGGTCGACGGCGACCGCATCGTTGCGGTGGGCGAGAATCTGGCAGCGGGGCGCGAGGAAATCGACGCGAGCGGCAAGATCGTCACGCCTGGCTTCGTCGACGTCCACACGCACTATGACGGCCAGGCGACATGGGATGCCGAAATGGCGCCGTCGAGCTGGCACGGCGTAACCACCGTCGTCATGGGCAATTGCGGCGTCGGCTTCGCACCCGCCAAGCCCGACCGCCACGAGTGGCTGATCTCGCTGATGGAGGGTGTCGAGGACATCCCCGGCACCGCGCTGGCCGAAGGCATGTCGTGGGACTGGGAAACCTTCCCCGAATATATGGACGCGCTGGAGAAACTGCCGCGCACCGTCGATGTCGCGTGCCACGTCCCGCACGGCGCGGTGCGCGCTTACGTGCTCGGCGACCGCGAAAAGCCCGGCGCCATCCCGACTGAACAGGACATCGCCGAAATGTCGCGGATCGTCGAGGAAGGCATTCGCGCTGGCGCGCTCGGTTTCTCGACCAGCCGCACCGTGCTCCACAAATCGATCGACGGCGAGCTCGTTCCCGGCACCACTGCGACCGCCGAAGAGCTGATCGCGATCGGCCGCGCGATGGGGCGCGTCGGTTATGGCGTGTTCGAAATGGCGAGCGACCTGAAGCGCGAGTGGAACGAATTTCAGTGGATGGGTGATCTCAGCCGCGAAACCGGGCTGCCGGTGACCTTTGCCGCGTTGCAGTCGATCGCCAAGGAATTGCCGCTCGAGGAACAGATCGAGGAAATGCGGCGCCAGAATGCCACCGGCGCGAACATCGTCGCGCAGATCGCACTGCGCGGCAACGGCATCATCATGGCGTGGCAGGGGACGGTCCACCCGTTCCGCTTCAAGCCGGCGTGGAACGAGATCATCGACCTGCCGTGGGCCGAGCAGCTCGCCAAGCTGAAAGATCCCGAATTCAAGGCGCGGATGATTGCCGAGGAAAATGTCTGGCCCGAAAGCGACATCATCGATTTCCTGAAAATCGTCGCGCTCGGCTGGCCGGTGCAGTTCGAAATGGACCCCGACTTCAATTACGAGCCGAAGATGGACGAAAGCATTGCCGCGCGCGCCGCGGTGGCGGGGGTCTCGCCGGGCGAATATGCCTATGACCTGCTGATGAAAGATGACGGCAAGGGCTTCATCTATTTCCCCATCCTCAACTACCGCGACGGCAACCTCAATTTCCTCGAAGATTTGCAGCATGCCGACGACACGGTGAACAGCCTGTCCGACGGCGGCGCGCATTGCGGGACGATCTGCGACGCCGCGTCGCCGACCTTCATGCTCCAGCATTGGGTGCGCGACCGGGCGGGCAAGCGCATCGCGCTCGAACATGCGGTGAAACGCCAGTGCCGCGACACCGCCTTGCTCTATGGCCTTGAGGATCGCGGCGTGCTCGCGCCGGGCTATCTCGCCGACCTCAATGTCATCAACATGGACAAGCTGAAACTCGGCAAGCCGTGGCTCGCCTTCGACCTCCCCGCGGGCGGCAAGCGCCTGCTGCAAAAGGCCGACGGTTATGTCGCGACGGTGAAGTCGGGCGAAGTCACTTTCCGCGACGGCAATATGCAGGGGCCGACCCCCGGCGGCGTGATCCGCGGCCCGCAGCGCGTCGAGATGGCGATGGCGGCGGAATAGGCGCATGTTTGACGGCGCCGGGCTGCTCCGACTTGCCTATGCCGCGAACATCCTGATCCTCGTTCCCGTCTGCTGGGGCATGTTCCTCGGCAGCGGGGTCGCCAGCGTGTTCGAGGGCAAGGTCGATGAGTCTGCGGGGCTCCGCCTGCTCGTCGGCAGCCTGTGGTTTGCGATTCTCGCGTGCAGCGTCGCGGGGCTCGCGATGCCAAAGCTGTTCGCACCACTGCTGGTCGTCCAGATCATCTACAAGAGCTTGTGGCTGCTCGTCTTTGTCGCGCCGCTCGTCGCGGCGGGGCGCAGCGGCGATGTGCCGTGGGGCATTTCGGCCAGCTTCATCGCGATCGTCGCTACCTATCCCTTTCTGCTGTGGAAATCGGGCGCGCTCTCCGCCGCCTGAGCCGTAACCCAAGGATATTGCCATGAAAGCTATGCAAGTGCGCGCACCGGCGTCACTCGACAATCTGACGCTGGTCGATCTGGCTGACCCCGGTGATCCGCCAGCGGGCGAGATTCGCGTCCGGCTGACCGCGTCGTCGCTCAATTTTCATGACTATGCTGTCGTCGTCGGAATGATCCCCGCCGCCGACGGGCGCATCCCGATGTCAGATGGCGCCGGGACGGTCGAAGCGGTGGGCGAGGGGGTCACGCAGTTCCAACCCGGCGACACCGTGGTGTCGATCTTCTTTCCCGACTGGATCGACGGCGCACCGCCCGCGACGGCGTTTCGTGGCGTGCCGGGCGACGGCATCGACGGCTATGCGCGCGAAGTGGTGGTGACCCCGCAGCATTGGTTCACGCGCGTTCCGCAGGGCTACAACGCCGCCGAGGCCGCGACGCTGACCTGCGCCGGGCTGACGGCATGGCGCGCCTTGTTCGTCGACGGGTCGACACGACCGGGATCGACGGTTCTGGTGCAGGGCAGCGGCGGGGTGTCGGTGTTCGCACTGCAATTCGCGAAGGCCGCCGGCGCGCGGGTGATCGCGACCAGCTCGTCCGATGCAAAGCTTGAACGGCTCAAGGCGCTCGGCGCCGACGACCTCATCAATTACAAGGATGTGCCCGCTTGGGGCGCCAAGGCGCTCGAACTGACGGGCGGCCGCGGGGTCGACACGGTGGTCGAAATCGGCGGCGCAGGCACGCTCGACCAGTCGATGATGGCGACGCGCGTCGGCGGCCATGTCGCGCTGATCGGCGTGCTAGCGGGCTTCGCCGGACCAGTGCAAACCGGCCTGCTGATGGCCAAGAATTTGCGCGTGCAGGGATTGACGGTCGGCAGCCGCCAGCAACAGCTGGACATGATCGCCGGGATCGAAGCGAACGGCATTCGCCCGATCATCAGCGATCACTTTCCGCTAGACCGCCTGGCCGATGCGTTTCGGCATCAGGCGGCGAACGGACATTTCGGAAAGATTGTCGTCGATATTTGACGCGTCATCGCGCCAGCAAATCCGACGGCAGCGTGGGTTCACTGACCAGTTTTTCCATCCGCCGCCACATCGCATCGCGGCCCGGTCTGCCGCGTTCGATATGCGCGCGGACCATCGCTTCGCCGAGCCCGTAATTGATCACATAGCTGCGATACTGGTCGGTGAAGCTGACCGATTGTTCGGCGCGTTTTTCCGAAACCAGCAGATATTTCTGGGTCAGCGCGACCGCGGTCGGGCGGTCGATTTCGCCATCGAGATATTGCTGGGCGATCGTGAGCCGCGCGCCCGATGCGCGCTTGATTGCCGCGAGCAACTGCCAGTAGCGATCGTCGGAAGGCACTGCGATTTCGGCGATCGGCATCAGTATATCGCGTTCGGTTTCGGCCTTGCTGCTTTCGGGGAAAGCGAGGTCGATGCCGTAGTTGGCGCTGCCCTCGGCGATCAGGCTTTGCGGGCTGTAGAGTGGATAGACGCTGAATTCCGCCCAGCCGCGCTCTTTGACCAGCTTTTCCTCAAGCTTCATGTTGAGCAAATGATGCCCCGGATAACCCTCGTGACAGCCGAGATCGAGCGCGCGCGACAGGCGGATCGGCAGGTCGGTGTTGACTTGGATCAGGCTGTGATAGCCGCCCTGATAATAATTATAGCCGCTCCAGCTTTTACCGGTGACGAATTCGAGGCGAAAGCTTTCACCCTCAGGCATCGGGATATGCGCCATGCTGCGGCCGCGGCAGCGCGCGATCGCGGCGTCGAAGGTCTTTTGCAGGCGGTCTTTGGGGATGGTGAAGGCGTCGAGATAGGTTTCGACGCGGTCGGCGAGCGCGCCTTCACCGGGAACGAGGGCTTCGATCTTCGCGAGCTCCGGGTCATAGCTGGCAAGCGGCTTCAACCGCGGGCGGACACCGAACAAGCGCTCGGCTTCGTCGGCGAAGGCGAAGCGTGTGCCCTGCATCATCTGCAATCGCGTTTCGGCGGCGCGCAGTTGCGCGCGGAGAAAGGTGGCGCGGCGCTTGGCCAGCGGGTCCGAAATCCGTCGCGCCGCAAGATCGACCTCTGCCATCAACGCCCGCGTCGCCGCAACAAGGGCGGGCTTGTCGCGCGGCGCCGCTTCGGCCGCCTTTTGCAATTCGGGCGGCCCATAATAGGCGTCGATATAGCCGGGCTCATGCGTTCCGATTTCGAGGCTGAGCCGTAGATAGGCGTCCGCGATTTCGTCGAGCGCCTTCGCCGATGCGGCGGTGCGGCGCACGTCGAGCGCCGCGACCCCGGCATTGGGAGCAGAGTCTCCGGCCCGTGTGGCGGCGCAGCCGGACAGGACGGCGGTGGCGATCAGCGACAGGGAAATCAGCTTGGTCATGGCCAGCGGCTTAGCCCTGGGCTTCGGAGGTGTCACGCACATCGCCGTCGGCGGCGATTTCGCCGTTGGATTCGCTTTCGACCGCATCATGCTGCGGATGAAGCGGCGCGAAACGCAATATGGCGAAACCGACGAGCGCGGCCGCCAGCGACCCCATCAAGATGCCGATCTTGGCCTCTTCGATCAGGAGCGCATCGCCCGGGAAGGCGAGGCCGCCGATGAACAGGCTCATCGTGAAACCGATGCCGCACAGCATCGCCACGCCATAGATTTGCAACCAGGTCGCGCCGCGCAGCTTGCCCGCGATGCCGAGTTTCACCGACAGCCAGACGCTGCCGAAAATCCCGATCTGCTTGCCGATAAACAGCCCTGCAGCGATACCAAGCGGCAGCGGGGCAAATATCTGCTCGGCGGTCAATCCGCTGATGTCGACGCCCGCGTTGGCAAAACCGAACAATGGCACGATCGCAAAGGCGACCCAGGGGTGGAGGGCATGTTCGAGCCGGTGAAGCGGTGAGGTTGCGCTGTCGGGCGCGCCCGGCGTGCGCTCGAACGGGATCATCATCGCCGCGAGCACGCCGGCGATCGTCGCATGCACGCCCGAAAGCAGCATTGCGTACCAGAGGAGCGCGAACAGGATCAGGTAAATCACCAGGCTTTTCACCCCGCTCCGATTGCACGCGAACATCACGCCGAGGATCGCGGCCGCAGCGCCGAGCGCGATGAGGTTGATCCCGGCCGTGTAGAACAGCGCGATGATCGCGACCGCTCCCATGTCGTCGACGATCGCGACGGTGACAAGGAACAGCTTGAGCGACGTCGGCGCGCGTTTGCCGAGCAGCGCGAGCACCCCCATCGCAAAGGCGATGTCGGTTGCCGCGGGGATCGCCCAACCCTGCGCCAGTCCGGGTTCGCCGCCCGCAAAGGCCATGTAGAGCGCCGCTGGCACCACCATGCCCGCCGCGGCGGCGATGAACGGCAATCGCCGCCGGTCCCAGCTGGCGAGCCGACCGTCGACGAACTCGCGCTTGATCTCAAGCCCGACGAGCAGGAAGAAAATCGCCATCAACCCGTCGTTGATCCACAGATGGACCGTCATCGGGCCAAGCTTGTCGGTGAGGATTGGGCCGGTCACGGCATGGATCGCGTCGTGGTAAACTGTCCCGAACGAAGAATTCGCAACAATCATCGCCAAAATGGCTGCGAAAATCAGCAGCATGCCGCCCGCGCTCTCGCTCTCGAGAAAATCACGCAATGCCGAACGGGGCGGAAAACTGCGGGTCATGGGTGAACTATTTCCTTGTCTTGTCAGGGAATTTGACGGTTTCTTAACGGCCCGCGCCAATCTTTACAAATATAGCTTCTTCACTAGCACTGTCGACGGCGATGACATCAGGTCATCGATGGGGGCGGACTAGCACAGTGGAGCTGTCGACCGCATGGCTGGAATGGCTGGTGCTTGGCGCCAGCTACGAACTGATGCTGTTTGCGTCGGTCGGTATCCTGCTGTTCGGACTCGATGACCTGCTGTTCGATGCGCTGTGGCTGGCGACGCGCCGCCGCGGACCGTCGTTGGTCCCGACCGCGCCGCCGGTCGACGGCAGCTTTGCGATCTTCGTGCCCGCATGGGACGAGGCCAAGGCACTTCCCGCCATGTTGCAACGGACGCTCGGCGCGTGGGAGGGCGAGGATTTCCGCCTGTATGTTGGCTGTTATCCGAACGACGCCGCGACGCTTTTTGCTGTCTCGCCGCTGATTGCGCGCGACGGACGACTCCGGCTTGTTGTCGGCAGCCGCGAAGGGCCGACGACCAAGGGCGACAATCTTAATCGGCTGTGGGCGGCGCTCGCCGAGGACGAGCGCGCCGAGGGCATGCGGTTCGCCGCGATCGTCCTTCACGATGCCGAGGATCATGTTCATCCGGGCGAACTCGCGCTTTATCGCCGCTATCTGGGCGACAATGCGATGGTGCAAATTCCGGTCGTCCCTTTGATCAGACGTCAGGAACGGTGGGTCGGCGGGCATTATGGCGACGAATTTGCCGAAGCGCATGGCAAGGAGTTGGTCGTTCGCTCGCGGCTCGGGCTGCCCATTCCGTCGGCGGGGGTCGGCTGCGCGCTGACACGTACCGCGCTGGCGCTCTTGGCAATCGAGCGCGGCGGCGAGCCTTTTCGCTGCGACAGCCTGACCGAAGATTATGAGATCGGCATGGTCATAGGGGCTTATGGGCTTGGAACCCGTTTTGTCGACACGGTCGGCCCTACGGGCGACCGTGTCGTGTCGCGGGGCGCCTTTCCCGGCAGAGCCGAAAAGGCGGTACGGCAGAAATCGCGCTGGATCGCGGGGATCGCGCTGGCCGGGTGGGACCATCTCGGCTGGCCGGGGCCGCGGCGCGATGACAAAGACCGTCGCGGGGGCAGCGCCTCGATCGCGCGTTGGATGTTGTGGCGCGATCGCCGCGCGCCGCTCGCCGCGCTCATTCTCCTTGCGGCTTATGCCGGGGTGCTGCTCACGGCGCTCGGCTGGGCGGGGCAATGGCTGCTCGGCTGGAATGCGATCGTCGTCGGCGATGGCATGCGGCTGCTGCTAGCCTTCAATGCGGTGATGCTGTGCTGGCGCATGGCGATGCGCGGGCATTTCACGGCGCGCTGGTACGGCGTGGGCGAGGCGATGCGTTCGCTGCCGCGCGCCTTTTTTTCGAATGTGATCGCGATGCTCGCGGCGCGGCGCGCGATCGGTCTTTATTGGCGAATGCTGCGATCGGGCGAAGTGATATGGGACAAGACCGAACATCTGGAGAATGAAGTCCCATGCGATGAGGCTTTTGTGAGAATGGCGGCACGGTGATGGCGCGCCGGGTCGACGCGCTGCGCGACGGGCCGGCGCTGCGCTTCCTGTTTCTGTGCGTCGGCGGCTGGATCGCGATGCGGGTCATGATCCTCTGGAATCCCGGCGCCGTGCCGCCCTCCGATTCGGCGATAATGCCCTGGGCCGTGCCGTCGCCTTTTGCGGCGATCGATGGCGGGCCGGATCGTGCGCCGCTTGCCGTTGCGGCGCCATCGCGTGCAGGGCCGCCGCAGCCCGCGCGCGCGTCGCACGCGTTCACGAGACGGGGGCTGCTATCGGCCGAAGGGTCGAGCCCGATCGAAAGAGAACCCGCTTCGGCCGGCTCCGGCGCCGATCTGCATAGCCTTCGTCTCGCGCTTTTCACGCGCCTTCTGCCGCCGCTGCCCGGTGAATCCGGGCCGTCGGCTGCTGTGGCGAATGGACCCCTATGGTTTCCCATCGCTCCCGCCGCGCAGGTAGATCCGGGGCAGGGCAAGCCGTTCTGGATCGAGCGTCAGCTGGGAGGCTGGGCGCTAGCGGGCTGGCTTTATCTGCGCGAGGGATCGGGGAATGCGCCCGAAACCATCGGCGGCGCGAGCCAGCTGGGTGGTAGCCAGGCAGGGCTTCGGCTCGCCCATGGTTTCGGCGATACCGGCCGCATTCGCGCCTATGGCCGCGCGACCATCGCGGTGCAGCGCCCGCAACAGCGCGAGCTCGCCTTCGGCCTTGCGTTCGCCCCGCTCGCGAAGCTGCCGGTCGATCTCGCGATCGAACAGCGCGTCGCAGCTGGGAGAGAGGGGCGGAGCGCGCTCGCCATAATGGCCAGCGGCGGCGTGTCCGAAGTCGCGCTGCCCGCCGGTTTCCGGCTCGACGCCTATGCGCAGGCGGGTATCGTGGGTGCGCGGCGGCGCGACGGTTTTGCCGATGGGGCGATAGTCGTCGATCGCGGGCTTGGTCCCGAAGAGACATCGTTGCGCCTCGGCGCGCTCGCGGCGGCGGCGGTTCAGCCCCGCGCGGCGCGGGTCGATGTCGGTCCGCGGCTGACGCTCCGCCTTCCCGATGTCGGCCAGGGCAGCCGTATCGCGCTCGAATGGCGCCAGCGTGTCGCGGGCAATGCGCGCCCCGAAAGCGGGCTTGCCCTGACCCTGGCAACCGACTTCTGATCTTCGGAAAATTTAGCGCCGCCGCCGATTCCCCACGCCGGAAAAATGGTCTAGGGTCCTTGGAATCGGCGCAGTTCCAGCGCCGCTGAGCGCAATCGGGGCCCATGGACCTTTACCTTCCTGTCGCCAATCTGTCGGTCAATGCGCTGTTCATCATCTTGCTCGGCGGGGGGGTGGGGTTCCTGTCAGGTATGTTCGGCGTCGGTGGCGGTTTTCTCACCACGCCGCTGCTGATCTTCTACGGCATCCCGCCGACGGTGGCGGCGGCGTCGGCGGCGACGCAGGTAACCGGCGCGAGCGTGTCGGGGGTGATGGCGCATCTTGAGCGCGGCGGTGTCGACCTGCGCATGGGCTGGGTGCTCGTTGCGGGCGGCCTGCTCGGCTCGCTGATCGGCGCGGGCCTGTTCGAACTGCTCACCGCCTGGGGCCAGATCGATACGGTGATCAACATCCTCTATGTCGCGCTGCTCGGCATCGTCGGCTCGTTCATGGGGCGCGAGGCGTGGGGCAGCTTTCGCGCTGCGCAGGCCGGATTGCCCGCACCTGCGCGCAAACGGCGCCACCATCCGATGGTCGCGAACCTGCCGATGCGCTGGCGCTTCTATCGTTCGGGCCTCTATATCTCGCCGCTCGCGCCGCTGCTGCTCGGGATGGTGGGGGGCGTGCTGACGATGCTGCTGGGCGTCGGCGGCGGTTTCATCATGGTGCCCGCGATGCTTTATCTGCTCGGCATGGGGACGCAGGTCGTCGTCGGCACATCGCTGTTCCAGATATTGTTCGTGACGATCGCGACGACAATGGTCCATGCGCTGACCACCGGTGCCGTCGACATCGTCCTTGCGGGGTTGCTGCTGCTCGGCAGCGTCATCGGGGCGCAATTCGGCGCGCGCTTTGCGCAAAAGGTGAAGCCTGAATATCTGCGCATGGCGCTCGCAGCGATCGTGTTGCTCGTCGCGCTGCGCATGGGGGTCGACCTCTTCATCCGCCCCGACGAAATCTACACCGTGCAATGAGCGCGCCGCGCGCCTTGCTCCTGTCGCTTGCGGCGCTGCTGTCGCCGGTCGCCGCCCACGCCGCCGATCCGCGGCTGGTGCCCGACGTGTCAAGCCGCGCGATCGACATTCAGTACAGCTTTACCGGCGAGGAATTGCTGTTGTTCGGCGCGATCCTCTATCCCGGTCAGCGCCTTCCCGACGACCGCGCCGACATCGTCGTCGTGCTGAAGGGGCCGGTACGACCGATCGTGTTGCGCGAAAAGCGGCGGGTCGCGGGCATCTGGGTCAACGCCAGCAGCATTCGCCTGCGCACATCGCCAAGTTTCTATGCGATCGGCTCGTCGCGTCCGATCGACAAGCTGGTCGATGAGCGGACCGCGGCGATCTTCGAACTCGGGCTCGCCAATCTGTCGATGTCGCCCAGCGGTTTTTCGGAAGGGAAGAAGCTCGAGCGTTTCGAGGCCGGGCTGACCGACCTTTATCGCCGTTCGGGCCTGTTCGTCGAAAACCCCACCGCGGTCGAAATCACCGAAGGCGTGCTCTATCGCGCGCGCATCCCCGTGCCCGCGCGCGTTCCGGTCGGCACCTACCGCGCCGAAACCTATCTGATCAGCCGCGGACGCGTACTCGCCGTGGCCTCGCGCGACGTCCAGATCCGCAAGGCCGGGTTCGAACGCTTCGTCGCCCTCGCGGCGGAGCGGCACGGATTTCTCTACGGCCTGTCCGCCGTGTTTCTTTCGCTGGTGCTCGGCTATGGTGCATCGGCGGTCTTCCGCCGCCGTTGAGGCCAAAGTTCACGGCCTATTTACCCTCGTCTGCGATAGACCGAGCCGGGACCACAATATAGGCGGGGCGGATATATGGACATGCAGGGTGGCGGATTCAGCGCCGGGGATTCGACGGCGGCGCAGCACGTCCGGCTGGCCGGCGGCGGCGTAGCGGCGCCGGTGGCGCCGCTTGCGGCCGTCACCAACCATCATCGCGACGATCTGATGATCGGCGAAGTCGTCGATATTTCGGGTTCGGCATCGCGCATTCTGCTCGACGCGACCGCGATCGGGAAATTATCGTCGTCCAGCGACGCGGCGGTGGCGATGGCGGGGCAGGTCGGTGCACAGGTCAAGGTCCGCGTCGGCAATATCTGGCTGATCGCCAGCCTTCGCGACCAGCAGCTGCACGAGCGCGGCGAGGGGCTGATCATCGCCACGATCGATTTCCTTGGTGAAGGCGAAGAAGAGAAGATCACCGGTCGTATCCATAATTTCCGGCGCGGCGTTACCCGCTACCCGATCCCGGGGAGCCAAGTTTATGCGGCAACCAGCGCCGATCTCAAGCAGATCTATGCTGCCGACGAGCGCGCGCACGTCGAAATCGGCACCGTCTATCCGACCAAGGATATTCGCGGATCCCTCTATGTCGATGCGATGCTGGGCAAGCATTTCGCGCTGCTCGGCTCGACCGGTACTGGTAAATCGACGAGCGCGGCGTTGATCCTCCACAAGATTTGCGAACTCGCGCCGCAGGGCCATATCGTGATGATCGATCCGCACGGCGAATATTCAGCGGCGTTCAAGGGCATCGGCGCGCTGTTCGATGTCGACAATCTCGCCATGCCCTATTGGCTGATGAATTTTGAAGAGCATTGCGAAGTTTTCGTCACCGCCGAGGGGCGCGACCGCCAGGCCGATTGCGACGTGCTCGCGCGCTGCCTGCTTCAGGCCCGGACGAAGAACAGGCTCGCCGAGGGGATGACGAAGATCACCGTCGACTCGCCGATCCCTTATCTATTGTCCGATCTGCTCAACATCCTCCAGAACGAAATGGGCAAGCTCGACAAGGCGACCTCGTCGGCGCCCTTCATGCGGATCAAGGGCAAGATCGAGGAAATGCGTGCCGATCCGCGCTATAATTTCATGTTTTCAGGGATGCTCGTCGCCGACACGATGGCGAATTTCCTGGGCAAGATATTCCGTTTGCCGTCGGACGGCCGACCGATCTCGATCATCGACGTGTCGGGGGTGCCGTCGGACATCACCGGGGTGGTCGTCGCGGTGCTGTCGCGTCTGACCTTCGATTATGCGATCTGGTCGCGCGGCGAACCGCAACGGCCGATCCTGCTCGTTTGTGAAGAGGCGCATCGCTACATCCCGTCGAAAGACACCGGACAGGGGCAGGCGGTCCGCAAGATCCTGGAGCGGATCGCCAAGGAAGGCCGTAAATATGGCGTGTCGCTGGGCCTTATCACCCAGCGCCCGTCCGACCTTGCCGAAGGCGTGCTGTCGCAGTGCGGCACGATCATCTCGATGCGTCTGAACAATGAGCGCGACCAGCATTTCGTGAAAGCCGCAATGCCCGAAGGCGCCCGCGGCTTCATCGATTCGATCCCGGCGCTGCGCAACCGCGAATGCATCGTCTGCGGCGAAGGCGTTTCGATCCCGATTCGCGTCTATCTCGACACGCTGGAGGAAGAAAAGCGGCCGGCGTCGAGCGATCCGCTGTTCTCGAAGCTGTGGCGCGAAACCGGCGGCGAGGCGGAAATTCTCGAGCGCGTGGTCAAACGCTGGCGCAGCCAGGGGCGGTAAGGTCCACCCAATTTCCGTTCGCGTCGAGCGAAGTCGAGATGCCGATCGGTCGTATGCGCCTTCGGTGTCTCGACTTCGCTCGACGCGAGCGGGAATAGGAGTCAGTTCTTCGGTGGCTCCCATAATTCGATGGGATTGCCCTCGGGGTCGTGCACCCGCGCAAAGCGGCCGGTCGCGGGATCGTTCCACTCATCTTTGGTGATGACCTCGTCACCCGCCTCGCGGAACGGCACCAGCACGGCGTCGAGATCGTCGACGCGCAGGTTGATCATGAACTGGCGGTCGGCAGCGAAATAGTCGGTGTCGGCCTTGAACGGCGCGAACACGACCGGACCTGCCGTGACGTTCCATGTCCATTCGTGTACCGGGCCGGTATCGTCGGCGTTGCAGCCGGCGCCGATGCCCAGCCGTTCCTTATACCAGGCGCTCAGCGCCTCGGGCGCGCGCGCCCGGAAAAACAGTCCGCCGATGCCTTTGACATGTCCCATGCTGGCCTCCCGTCCGTGAAGCGGGCAGTCTAGGCGGTTTGCGTCACTGTTTCCACTCTCCGCTGCCGCGGAACTCCTCCCGGATCTGACCCGACTGGTTTAGCCGCGGATCGACATAGATCGGCGCGGCGGGGGCGGCGACGGGCGGTGTCGCGACAGGCGGCGCGGGGATCATGGTGCCAGGCAGCGGGGCCGCCGCGGTATCGGGAAGCGGCGCGGCGGCGCCGGTGAGCATCGGCACGGGGCCCGCGCCGGGCGGAAGCCCCTGACCCTTCAGGATCGCCAGTTGTTGTGCGAGCGGCAGATAGGGGCCGGGCACGGGCTCGCGGCCGAGATAGGGCGCGCGGAACGCGTCGGGCATACCCCAGCGCCCGCGCCAGCGGTGGAAGATATGTGCGCCGACGATGTTGGTCATTACCAGGCTTTTGCCCCAGCGCGGCCAGATCGCCTGCGTGTGATAATGCGTCGCGAGCCCGACCTTCGGAAAGACATATCCGCCGAGCGCCGCCGACGCGATGCGGCTCGCGCGCAGCCAGTTGGGCTTGCTTGGGCTCCGCGCCATTGCGCCGTCGCAGCTGAAGGTGAACTGGCAAACGCCCGCGCGCTGCGACCCCTGGAAGACGACGCCGCACACGGTGTTGGGAAAGCTTGGGTGGCGGACGCGGTTGATCACCGTCTGCGCGACGCCGCGCATCCCGTCATCGGTTTCGGACGCCGCCTCATAATAGATGGCGGCGGTCAGGCAGTAATGTGCGCGCTCGCGGTCGAGCGCCGTGACGCCGCGGAAAACATAGCTTTTAGCCGGCGGCCCGACAAAGGCTTCGTCGCGCAGCAGTGCGGGATCGGCGGGCGGAATCGCTGCGGCGTCGCCATAACCGACGCTGTTCGGGTCGGGCAGCGTCGGATCGATCTTCAACGCGTTCGCATAATCCTCGGCGTTCATGATCGCCCAGCGTTCGGGGTCATAGGCGCGAAAGTCCAGCGGCACCGACACGCTGTACGGCCCGAAGAACTCGGGCGGGCGGAACTGACCGCTCGACAGCAGGAAGGCGAGGCACGCCACTGCGACCACCGCGACGATCGCCGCCCAGAACGCACGCCCCGGCCCCGCCGGTTTTTCCGGCACCGGGTCGCGCCACGTCGAGCGGGCGGTGAGGGACAATTCGGGCTTCATGCGTGCGTCAAATTCCGTCAGCGCCGCGATTCGCGCGGGCGGGCTTCGCTTGTCTTATACGCTGAAACGCCAATAAAATGTTGCGATCGCTTCGGTTCGTTCCACAGGCGGAAACCGCCGGGCGCGACGACGGGGCATTTGTTAGCCAAATATTTGGGACGCGGGCCTATTCTCGCATCATGACCGACCCTGCGATCCCATCCTATCGACGCAGCGCGCGGACCGATTACCGGATGTGGCTGCTGCTTCTGGTCGGGCTGATCTTCTTCGGGGCCGGATCGGCGATCGACCCCGCCGACAATTGCAGCGCGGACGGCCGCGAATGCGCGCCATGGCTCGTGCCGCTGGCGCAAGGGTTCGGGGCGATCATCGCGCTTGGCGCCGGGCTCAACATGCTCGCCAATCCCAACCGCGGCAGTTTCATCGATCCCGCGACCGGCGATCTCGTCTGGTGGCAGGGGCGCATCGGGGCGCGGGGCGGCGACGAAGGGCGCATCCATCCCGCGCAGATCGGCAAGATCCGCATCGTCCGGCAGGATGAGCGCGACGATGCGGTGCATCTTTATGATCGGGAGGGGAACCGGCTCTTCTGGTTCGACGAGGAGGTGATCCCATGGCCCTATGAACGCTGGGCAGAGCGGCTCGCGGCGCGATGGTCGCACATCGAGATCGAACGGGCCGGTTAGGCGCCGACGACGGGCGACGCGCTGTGTCGCGAGGCTATGGGGAAATATTTGCTCATACCGCGACGGGCGCGATAGGCGTCGATGCGGTCGGCATAATGGCCGGACAGATCGAAATCGGCGTGGCGCGCGCTGGCGCCGTGCAGGGACGGGCTAGCCATCAGGGCCATTTGGTGCCGGTAGAAAAGCTCGTTCATATCCATTGGATGGTCCTCTGGTGATTGCGCGAGCCCGGGTGCCGAATCATCGGCGAATGGTCCGGCTGGTGCCCTCAGGGGCGCCAGCCGGTGATCATTCAAGCAGGCTGAAGATTGACAGCCGAAGTCTTGCCGCGCTGGTCGGTTTCCAGCTCGTAAGAAACGCGCTGTTCCTTGTTCAGCGTCGCCATTCCGGCGCGCTCGACGGCGCTGATGTGGACGAAGCTGTCGCCCGAGCCATCTTCATTGGCAATGAAACCATAGCCTTTGTCGCTGTTGAAGAATTTTACGGTGCCGATCGGCATGGGATGTTTCCTTTCACAAAAACAGATAATCAACCGGCAAAAGCGCCGGAGGAGCTGGTAGCGCGTGAAGGGAAGTATCAGCCGTAGGCATCAAATTTCCGTCGCAGGCGACGTTAGCCCGAGGACATTGGAATTATTTTGCCAAAAAGTCAAGGTTTTTGGCAATTTCCTGCGATTGCCTCGCTTCGCTGCAAAAATACTCAACAAGAATTGGCGGCGTGCCGGGATTGAATCGACTAGCCGTAACGGGCGGAGTCAGCGAATTTCAACCGTCAGATGTTCGATCTCGTGGACGGATTTGACCCGTGCGCAAATGACCTCGCGGGTTGCGCCGACGACGCTGATGATCGCCGAATGCGCGCCGGGACCGACGCGCCAGACATGAAGGTCGGTGATCTTCGCGTCGCCCGGACCTTCGACCAGTTCGCGAATCTCGGCCTCGATCGCGGCGTCGGTCGCGTCGAGCAGCACCGCGCCCGTGTCGCGCATCAGCGACCAGGCCCAAGCCGCGATCACGACCGATCCCACGACCCCCATCGCGGGATCGAGCCACACCCAGCCCAGATAGCGCCCGCCGAGCAGCGCGGCGATCGCAAGCACCGACGTCAGTGCATCGGCGACGACATGCAGATAGGCAGAGCGGAGATTATTGTCCTTCTCGTGCGCGGTGTCATGATGATCGTGGCCATGGTCGCCGCTATGCCCATGGTCATGGCTATGCCCGTGCCCGAGCAGCAGCGCGCTCGCGATGTTCACGCCGAGGCCAATGACCGCGATGATCGTAGCCTCGGCAAAGGCGACGGGGCTGGGATCGAACAGCCGCGTCAGCGATTCGTAGGCGATACCGAGCGCGAACAGCCCGAGTATGAGCGCCGAGGCAAATCCCGCCAGATCGCCGACCTTGCCGGTGCCGAAGCTGTAGCGGCGCCCGTGGGCGTGGCGCTTGGCATAGGCATAAGCGATCGCAGCGATGCCGAGTGCGCCCGCGTGCGTCGCCATATGAAAGCCGTCGGCAAGCAGCGCCATCGAATTGAAGGCGAGGCCTGCGGCAATCTCGCCCACCATCATCACCGCGGTGAGCGCGACCACCCAAAGGGTGCGCCGGGCATTCTCGTCATGCCGCTTGCCCAGGAAGACATGGTCGTGGGCGAGCGCCTCGATTTCGCTATCGAAAGACATGCCTGCTGCCTATCTCATGGCAAAGGAATGGCAAGGGGTCTGGTTGGGGCGAGAATGACGAAGGAAGGAAGCAGGGCCGCAACTGGCCGAACGCCGTCGCCAATTTTTACTCCAGGCTTCAAGGACGCAAAGTTTATCTCTCTTCCCTCGCACGTCCGCCATGCTATTTGTCACAGCACGGGCACCGCGGACGCCCGTCCAGACGGCTTGCGTGTCCAAGTTCCGCTCCATAGGCCGCAACTGCGGCAGGGAGCGCGCTTGCCATGACGACTATCGAGCCTTCACCATCCCGGCTTTCGCTTCTCCAGCTGTTCCTGAAGTTCCTCCGCTTCGGCTTTCTTGCGTTCGGCGGGCCCGTCGCGCAGATCGCGATGGTCAAGCAGGCGCTCGTCGAGGAAGATCACTGGATATCGCCGGCGCGCTTCAATCGCCTGCTCGCGGTGATGCAGATCCTGCCGGGGCCGGAGGCGCACGAGCTTTGCGTCCATCTGGGGATGGTCGCGCGCGGGCGGATCGGCGGGCTGCTTGCGGGGCTGGGCTTCATGCTGCCGGGTTTCGTGCTGATGCTCGGCGCGGCGTGGCTTTACAAGGACTGGATCGTCGGCAATCCGGCGATGGTGCCCATTTTCCTTGGCGTGCAGATTGCGGTGCTCGCGATCATCCTGCGCGCGGTGCAGCGGATCGGCACGCATATTCTCGAAGACTGGCTGCTGTGGCTGCTCGCGGCGGCATCGCTCGGCGTGACGCTGGCGGGAGTGCCGTTCTGGATCCCGCTGATTGCCGCGGGGCTGGTCTATAGCTTTGCCGCACGGCCGGTCGCGGTGGCGGCGGTGTTTGTCGCGGCGGTCGTCCTGGCCTTCCTCATGTCGGGCGCCGGACCAGCGGCGAAGGCCAATCTTGCTGCCAGCGAGGCAGGCATCATCGCGCTGTTCATCGCCGGTTTGAAGGGCGGGCTGCTCACCTTCGGCGGCGCCTATACCGCCATTCCCTATGTCCGCGCCGATACGGTCGAGCGTGGCTGGTTGTCCGACGCAAGCTTTCTCGACGGCGTCGCGCTGGCGGGAATGCTGCCCGCGCCGCTCGTCATCTTCGCGACCTTCGCGGGCTATGTCGCGGGCGGTCTTTCGGGCGCGGTCGCGATCACCGCCGGCATGTTCCTTCCCGCCTTTGCCTTTTCGATGGTCTTTTTCGAGCGACTGGAAGCGATCGTCGAGAATGCGGCGCTGCACCGCGCGCTCGCCGGGGTCGCGGCGGCGGTGGTTGGCATAATCGCCGCGACGTTGCTCCAGCTGGGCTGGGCCACCGCGCTGCGCGTGTCGAGCCCGGTCGCGGGCGTCGCGATCTTTGCCGGCGCCGTCGCGGCGGTCATGTTGCTCAAGGGCAAATGGGTCGCCCCCGCGCTGGTGATCGCCGCCGGGATCGCCGGATGGCTGCTCAATCCCTGACCGCATTCTCCCCTTGCCGACTCACCCGTCCGTGACTATATGCGGCCTACTTCTTGACATGGTTAGCCAGTTGGGACGTCGGGGCCGCGGGCCGCGGCGGCTATACCCGCATGCTTTCCGGTCATCCGAAACGGGAAATTTCATTGGCCGATCTCGACGTCCTCCATGCGATCATCGCGCCCGAAGCCGAGGCGATGGGCCTCGCGCTCGTGCGCGTCGCCTTCTTTGGTGGCGAGAGCGATCCGACGTTGCAGGTCATGGCCGAGCGTCCCGACACGCGCCAGCTGACGATCGAGGATTGCGCCGATCTGTCGCGCCGCATTTCGGCGCAGCTCGATGCGCTCGAAGAGGCGGGCAAGGACCCGATCGACCAGGCTTACCGTCTGGAAGTGTCGTCGCCGGGCATCGACCGGCCGCTGACGCGCCGCAGCGACTTCGCCGACTGGGCGGGGCACGAGGCAAAGATCGCGCTGAAGGAAAAGCGCGACGGGCGCCAGCGCTTTAACGGCGAACTGATCGGCATCGACGGGGATGTCGTCGCGATTTCGGATAAGGAAGGTGTGGAACATAAGCTGCCGTTCGACGCAATCGACACGGCCAAGCTCGTTCTCACCGACAAATTGATTGCCGCAACCGTCCCGCTCTCCGCCGAGGGCGCCGACGAAATGGAAGAAGAAGGACAGGACTGATGGCCACTGCCATTTCCGCCAACCGCGCCGAACTGCTGGCGATTGCCAACAGCGTCGCCAGCGAGAAAATGATCGACAAGGGCATCGTTATCGAGGCCATTGAGGAAGCGATCCAGCGCGCCGCGCGCGCGCGCTACGGTGCCGAGAACGACATTCGTGCGAAATTGGACGTCCAGACCGGCGACCTTCGCCTGTGGCGCGTCGTCGAGGTCGTCGAGACCGTCGAGGATTATTTCAAGCAGGTCGACTTGGCCGCCGGCCAGAAGCTGCAGAAGGACGCCCAGCTTGGCGACTTCATCGTCGACCCGCTACCCGCGGTCGATCTTGGCCGCATCGACGCCCAGTCGGCGAAGCAGGTGATCTTCCAGAAGGTCCGCGAAGCCGATCGCGAGCGCCAGTATCAGGAATTCAAGGATCGCGCGGGTGAGATCATCACCGGCGTCGTAAAGTCGGTCGAATTCGGCCACATCGTCGTCAACCTCGGCCGCGCCGAAGGCGTCATCCGCCGCGACCAGCAGATCCCCCGCGAACTGATGCGCGTCGGCGACCGCGTCCGCGCGCTGATCCTGTCGGTGCGCAGCGAAACGCGCGGCCCGCAGATTTTCCTGAGCCGCGCACACCCCGACTTCATGAAAAAGCTGTTCGCGCAGGAAGTCCCCGAAATCTACGACGGCATCATCGAGATCAAGGCGGCCGCGCGCGACCCGGGTTCGCGCGCCAAGATCGGCGTCATCAGCTATGACGGCTCGATCGACCCCGTCGGCGCATGCGTCGGCATGAAGGGCAGCCGCGTTCAGGCGGTCGTGCAGGAAATGCAGGGCGAAAAGATCGACATCATCCCCTGGTCCGAAGACACCGCGACCTTCGTCGTCAACGCGCTCCAGCCGGCAACGGTCCAGCGCGTCGTCATCGACGAGGATGACAGCCGCATCGAAGTCGTCGTTCCCGACGATCAGCTGTCGCTTGCCATCGGTCGCCGCGGCCAGAATGTCCGCCTCGCCAGCCAGCTGACCGGCAGCCAGATCGACATCATGACCGAGGCCGACGCCAGCGAGAAGCGCCAGCGCGAATTCGTCGAACGCTCGACGATGTTCCAGGAAGAACTCGACGTCGACGAAACGCTTGCCCAGCTGCTCGTCGCCGAAGGCTTCGGCGAACTCGAAGAGGTCGCTTATGTCGGCATCGACGAACTTGCGAGCATCGAAGGCTTTGACGAGGAACTGGCGCAGGAGCTGCAGAGCCGCGCGACCGAGGGCCTCGAGCGCCGCGAAGAAGCATCGCGCGCGCAGCGCCGCGAGCTTGGTGTCGAGGATGCGCTGGCCGACATTCCGCACCTGACTGAAGCGATGCTTGTCGTGCTCGGCAAGGCCGGGATCAAGACGCTCGACGATCTCGCCGACCTTGCGACCGATGAACTGATCGCGAAGAAGCGCACCGACAATCGCCGCGGCCCGCCGCGCAGCGAACGCGCCGAGGACAAGGGCGGCGTGCTGGGCGAATATGGTCTGAGCGAAGAGCAGGGTAACGAGATCATCATGGCGGCGCGCGCCCACTGGTTCGACGACGAACCGGCTGAAGCTGCGCCAGAAGCGGCCCCCGCAGCAGAGCCGGAAGCCGGGCCCGCGGCGGAGCCGCTAAACGGGGAGGCCGCCGATGCGGACCCCGCACAATGATCAGCTGAGCGAACCAGACCGCGCTGGACGGCGCGGCCAGCATGTGCCCGAACGGCGCTGCGTCATCACCGGCGAGGTTTCGCCGGCCGAACGGCTCGTGCGCCTTGCGCTCGGGCCCGACGGCTTAATTGCGCCCGACGTCCTCGGCAAGGCGCCGGGGCGCGGCGCATGGATCGGCGTCGATCGCGCCACGCTCGAGGCCGCCCAGGCGAAGGGCAAGCTGAAGGGCGGGCTCGCGCGCGCGCTTCAGGACGGCAATTTCACCATCCCCGACGATCTTGGCGCGCGCATCGAGGCGCAGCTTCAGCGCGCCACGCTCGACCGGCTGGGGTTGGAATCGCGGTCGGGAACGCTGCTAAGCGGCAATGAAAAGATCGAGACCGCGGCGCGCAAGGGCCAGGTTCGCTTGCTCCTCCATGCCAGCGATGCGGGCGAGGACGGACGCAAAAAACTGGCGCAGGCGTGGCGCGTTGGCGAGGATGATGAGGGGTCGGGCCGCGAAGGCCGGGTCTTGCCGGTGGACCGCGGCACCCTATCTATGGCATTAGGCCGCGAGAATGCGGTGCATCTGGCGTTGACCGACGCCCGCGCCGCGGACCGGGTACTGGCGCATTTGAGCCGCTGGCAGTTTTTCACAGGATGGAGTAGGGACGCGGCCAACCGCGATTCCGACCCGCATACCGCGCCGGCTTCTGGCGAGGAAAAAAATGGGGCGTTGCCGACCAGCACCGCCGCTTCGGACGCGTTTTGAAGGAATGATAAGTTTCGATGAGTGACGAACAGGACAAACCGACCCTTACCCGCAAGCCCCTGGGGCTGAAGCGGACGGTCGAGGCCGGACAGGTGCAGCAACAATTCAGCCACGGGCGCCGCAACACGGTGGTGGTCGAGGTGAAGCGTCGCCGCGTGCTCGGTCGTCCGGGCGAAGCCGCGCCGGTCGAGGTCGAAGAGGTTGAGGCCGTTCCGGCGCCGGCACCCGCGCCTGCTCCGGCACCTGCGCCCGCGCCGAAGCCGGCTCCCCGGGTCAGCGAAAATGAAAGCCTGATGTCGCGTCAGGAACGCCAGGCGCAGCTGCTGCGCGAGGCCGAAGAAGCGCGCATGAACGCGCTCGAGGACAATCGCCGCCGCGACGAAGCTGCGCGCGCGCGCGCCCTTGAGGAAGAAAAGGCGCGGACCGAATCGCGCGTCGAACAGACGGCAAAGGCCGCCGAGCCGGCTGCTGAAGCGCCCGCCGCCGCACCCGCTCCCGCCGCTGAAGCGCCTGCCGCTGCCGCAGCGCCGCAGAACGAAGCCGCGCCGACGCCTGCGCCGCGCGCGACAACCAGTGCCGCTCCGGCGCCGCGTCGCTTTACGCCGGTGGAAGCGCCCAAGCGCCCTGAACCCAAGCGTCCCGAGCCGAAGGCTACCCGCGGCGGCGACAGCCGCCGTCAGTCGGGCAAGCTGACCGTCACGCGCGCGCTCAACGAAGATGAAGGCGCGCGTGCGCGCAGCCTCGCGGCGTTGAAGCGCGCCCGCGAAAAGGAAAAGCGTTCGCACACGGCTTCGTCGGGCCCGCGCGAAAAGCAGGTGCGTGAAGTCGTCGTGCCCGAAAGCATCACGGTTCAGGATCTCGCCAACCGTATGGCCGAAAAGACCAGCGATCTGGTCAAGGCGCTGTTCAAAATGGGCGTTCCGTCGGCTAGCACCGACACGATCGATCAGGACACCGCCGAACTGCTCGTCACCGAATTCGGGCATGAGATCATCCGCGTCAGCGAAGGCGATATCGACATCCGTCATGACGAGGATATCGACGATGCCGAACATCTGAAGCCGCGCGCCCCGGTCGTCACGATCATGGGTCATGTCGATCACGGCAAGACGTCCCTGCTCGACGCGCTGCGCGGTGCGAATGTGCAGGCGGGCGAAGCCGGCGGCATTACGCAGCATATCGGCGCCTATCAGGTGAAGACCCCCGATGGGTCGCTCGTCACCTTCCTCGATACGCCGGGCCACGAAGCCTTTACCGAAATGCGTCAGCGCGGTGCCAATGTCACCGACATCGTCATCCTGGTGGTCGCCGCCGACGACGGGCTCAAGCCGCAGTCGATCGAGGCGATCAACCATGCGAAGGCGGCAAATGTGCCGATCATCGTTGCGATCAACAAGGTCGACAAGGAAGGCGCCAATCCGCAGCGCGTCCGCGAACGCCTGCTCGAACATGAGCTGGTGGTCGAGGAAATGGGCGGCGACGTGCAGAATGTCGAAGTGTCGGCGCTGAAGAAGACCGGCCTCGACAAATTGCTCGACGCGATCGCGGTGCAGGCCGAAATCATGGAGCTGAAAGCCAACCCCGATCGCGCCGCCGAAGGCACGGTGATCGAGGCGAAGCTCGACAAGGGCCGCGGCCCGGTCGCGACGATCCTCGTGCGCCGCGGTACGCTCAAGGTCGGCGACATCTTCGTCTGCGGCGCCGAAAGCGGCCGTGTCCGCGCGCTGATCGACGACCAGGGCAAGCAGGTCAAATCGGCAACCCCGTCGATGCCGGTCGAAGTGCTCGGTCTGGGCGGCGTCCCGATGGCGGGCGACACGCTCACCGTCGTCGAGAATGAAGCGCGCGCCCGCGAAGTCGCGACCTATCGTCAGGAACAGGCGACGCGCAAGCGCACCGTCCAAGCGCCGGTCAGCCTCGAAGGTATGTTCGAAGCGCTCGCCGACAAGACCAACGTCATCCAGTTCCCCGTGATCATCAAGGGCGATGTGCAGGGGTCGGTCGAGGCGATCGTCAATGCGCTCAACAAGCTGTCGACCGACGAGATTCGCGTTCGCGTGCTCCAGTCGGGCGCCGGCGCGATCACCGAAAGCGACGTGACGCTTGCTGCGGCAACCAAGGCCCCGATCATCGGCTTCAACGTCCGCCCGAACGCCAAGGCGCGCGACATCGCGAAGCGCGAAAATGTCCGCTTCATGTATCACGATGTCATCTATCACCTGACCGACGAAATCAGGAAGGAAATGGCGGGCGAGCTGGGTCCGGAGCGGATCGAAACCGTTGTTGGCCGCGCCGAGGTCAAGGACGTCTTCCCGGCCGGCAAGCGCGACAAGGCTGCGGGTCTGCTCGTGCTCGAAGGCGTCATCCGCAAGGGGCTGCACGCACGACTTACGCGCGACGATGTCATCGTGTCGGCAACGACCATCTCGTCGCTCCGCCGCTTCAAGGACGATGTTGCCGAAGTGCGCGCGGGTCTGGAATGCGGTGTTGTCTTGTCGGATACCAACGACATCAAGGCGGGCGACAACCTCGAAGTCTTCGAAGTCGAAATGCGCGAACGGACGCTTTAACGGGCGTCCGTTCCGCGGGTATCAGGAGGCGCCGGCATGGCTCGCTATGTAGCCCTATTCGGCAGCATCAACGTCGGCGGCAACCGACTGAAGATGGTCGACCTCCGCGCGGCGTTCGAGGCCGAAGGGTTCAGTGACGTCGAAACCGTTGTCGCCAGCGGCAATGTCATCTTCTCGCACCCCGCGCGGCCGACGCGCGGGCTCGAGGAGAAGCTGACGCTGATGGTCGATGACCGCTTCGACATGCGCTGCGCAGCGTTGGTGCGCCGCCGCGACGAACTCGCGGCGGCGATCGCCGACAATCCGTTCGCGGGGACCAACGAGGACAAATTCGTTCACACCATGTTCCTCGACGGGCAGCCGACCGCGGAGCAATTCGACGCGCTCGCCAGCGACAAATGGATCAAGCCGAACGAGCGCCTCGCGCTTGGCGACCGGGCGCTTTATATCGATTATGGCGACGGCGTCGCCGACAGCAAATTGACCGCGCGACTGATCGAACGCCGGTTGGACCATAAGGGCACGGCGCGCAACATGCGTTCGATCGCCCGGATTGTCGACAAGCTTGACGCGTTGGAGAAAGCGGAGCCATGAAAACCGAAAAGGACAAAGGCCCGACGGTCCGCGCGCTGCGCGTCGGCGAACAGGTGCGCCACATCCTGTCCGAAATCCTCGCGCGCGGCGACGTGCACGACGATTTGCTGGCCAAGCATCCCGTGAGCGTCACCGAAGTCCGCATGTCGTCCGACCTGCGCCACGCGACCGTCTTCGTGAAGTCGCTACTCGGCAAGGAGGAGGAGGCGATCCTCAAGGCGCTGCGCACCAACACCGCCTGGCTGCAAAAGAGCGTCGCCGAGAAAATGACGATGAAATATGCCGCGAAGCTCAAATTCCTGAGCGACGAAAGCTTCGACGAGGCGAGCCATATCGACAAATTGCTGCGCGATCCGAAGGTGGCGCGGGATTTGGCGGGTGGCGAGGGTGACACGCAAGACTGACCTCTCTCAACCGTTCGTGTCGAGCGGCGTCGAGACGCAAGTTGAGGATGGCGCAAGGCGTAGGGGGATCTCGACTTGGCTCGATGCGAACGAACTTCGGATTGGGCTTGCTACTTCCCCTTGATCCCCGCTGCTTGCTCGAGTTCGACCAGCGCTTCCTCCAGATAGTCGATCATGCGCTGCGCATGCGGGACGCTCCGCCGGCACGCAGTAATGCCGAAATCGATATTCTTGTTGTTCGACACCTGCGTGATATTCATCGCCATGCCGTCGACCGGGATGCTCGCGGGATACATGCCGTCAAGCCGCGCGCCGTTCCAGTACATCTGCTCGCGCGGGCCGGGAACGTTGGAAATCGTGACCGAATAAGCGGGGAATTTATCCGCGGTGCGGGTCAGCGCGGTCAGCATCATCGGGAAACCGGTGATCGCGGTGTAAAGCTGGATCTGCGCCGCGGTCATTTCTCGCAGCTGCGCCTTTGCCGAGTTCATCGACTCCTGGATCGCCGCCATCCGTTCGGCGGGGTCGTCGATATGCGTCGCGAGATTGGCGGTGACCGACGCGACCGAATTGCCCGAATCGACATCGCCTTTCGGACGGATCGACACCGGGGCCATCGCTTTCAATGGCTTGTCGGGCAGTTCGTTCAACGATTGCAGATAACGGCGCATCGCCCCCGCACACATGCCGAGCACCGCGTCGTTGATCGTTCCGTCATAGGCCTTGCCCATCGCGCGCACGCGGTCCAGTGACCAGCTTTGCGCGACGAAGCGCCGCGCGCCTGTAATGTTGCGGTTGAAGCTGGTACGCGGGACGCCCGTAAACGGCGTGGTCAGTCCGTCGCCGCCGATGCCGAACATCGCCGCGACATATTGGTTGAGCGCCTTCGTCACCCCGACGCTGTTTCCCCATTGCTCCTTCAGGAAATCGCCGATCGCCTTGATATCGGTCAGATTGGGGCGCGGCGGCTTCTTCGCTGTGGGAAACTGGCGCTTATACGCCTCATAGGCTTCGACCGAGAGCGGCGAATAGCTGCGCCGTTCCTTCGGGTCGGGGGACAGCATCGAATTATAGAAATGGATGCTCGCGGCGCCGTCCATCAGCGCGTGGTGGACCTTTTTGAAGGTCGCGATCTGCCGATTTGGAAGGCCGGAGATCAAAGTAATCTCCCAGAGCGGTCGCGTGCGGTCGAGCAGCCCCGAATGAAGGCGGGAGGCGAGTTCGAACATCTCCCGGTACCGCCCGGGTTTTGGCAATGCCGCGGCGCGGACATGGTAATGCATATCGATGTCACGGTCGGGTTCGAGCCGGATCGGGCCATATTGGCCGAAGGGGGTCAGTTTCAGTACCTCGCTGAACGGCCGCCGCAGCCCTTCCGACTGCCGGAGCAGCGCGAGCTGTTCGTTCAGCCACTCGGTCTCGTCGACCCCGTCGGGCAGCGTGTAGAGATTGATGCCCCCGATATGCATCGGCATCTCGCGGCTCTCCCCCCACAGGAACATCGCGTCGGTCACCGGCATCAGCCGCATGGCAGCTCTCCCCACTGTATATGCTGCATCTTTTGTTGCGCAGCATGGGAGGGGGGTGGGGGTGAGTCAAGCTAGGGTAGCGGGCGCAATAAATAGGGACAGTCCCTATTTAATCGAAGCGATTGTTGACGGGCGCGCAGGTCGCCGCAATAAATAGGGACTGTCCCTATTTATTGCGGGCAACGGGGAGGATTGGCGGGGGCCATCGAACGCGTTATCGCACCCCATGGCCAAGCTCTATTTCTACTACGCCAGCATGAATGCCGGCAAATCGACGACGCTGCTGCAGGCGGATTTCAACTATCGCGAGCGCGGCATGGAAACGATGCTGTGGACCGCGGCGCTCGACGATCGTTATGGCGCGGGGCAGGTGACGAGCCGCATCGGCCTGATCGCCGAGGCGCATAAATTCGATCCCGACAGCGACCTGTGGGCGGCGGTCAACGCCGAGAATGCCGAACGGCCGCTCGCCTGCGTGCTCGTCGACGAGGCGCAGTTTCTGACGCGCGCACAGGTGCTGGGTCTCGCGCGGCTCGCCGACGAGGCGGATATCCCGGTGCTCTGCTACGGCCTTCGCACCGATTTTTCGGCCGAGCTTTTCCCCGGATCGGCAGCCTTGCTGGGTATTGCCGACGCGCTCGTCGAACTCAAGGCGGTGTGCGAATGCGGGCGGAAGGCGACGATGAACCTGCGCGTCGACGAAGAGGGCCGCGCGGTGGTCGAAGGCGCGCAGACCGAGATCGGCGGCAACGACCGCTATGTCGCGATGTGCCGGCGGCATTTCATGGCGAAACGGCGCGAAGCCGCCGAGGTGCCGAGCGTGATAGGCGCCCATGCTTGAGCGCCTCTACGTCGACCTCGCCGATGGCGACCTCCTTCTTGTCAAGCTGACCGAGGCGCATCGCGACGCGCTGCGCGCCGTCTGCGCCGCCGACGCCGATATCTGGCCGATCTATTCGTCGAGCTTCGGCTCCGAGCATTTCGACAAGAGTTTCGACGCGCTGACCGGCGGCTCCGGCCGCATGCCCTATGCGATCATCGACGGCGACAGGCTGATCGGCATGACCGCCTGGCTCCGCCCCGACTGGTCGGCGCAGACGGTCGAGATCGGCAACAGCTTCATCCACCCCGATGCGCGCGGCACCGGCTTCAACGGCCGGGTCAAAAAGCTGATGCTCGATCACGCCTTTGCGGTCGGCATCCGCCGCATCGAATTCCGCATCGACGAGCGTAACAAAAGATCGCAGGCCGCAGTCGCCAAGCTTGGCTGCGCCAAGGAAGGCGTGCTGCGGTCGGAGCGCGTGACCTGGACGGGCTACACCCGCGACACTGGCCTCTGGTCGCTGCTGGCGGATGAATGGGTAGGGCGTCCTTAGACTTACGTCATCCCGGCGAAGGCCGGGATCTCACCTTCTCGTCCTGCCGCACCGTGGAGATCCCGGCCTTCGCCGGGATGACGGAGCTGGGCCGGGTCAGCGCCGGTTCAGGCTCTCCCTGCTAATCGAGTCGCGATGAAAAATCTCGCACTCTCCCTGGCCGCCGTGCTGCTTCCCCTTTCTGCGGCCGCGGCGGCCAACGAGCCTGCTGTGGCACCGCGCGAACTCGGCGTCGAATCGAGCATCGTGTTTCCGAGCGATAGCTCGATTCGCAATTGGGAGGCCGACCGCGACCGCGGCATCTGGATTCAGGGCCGCGGCAACGACTGGTATTATGGGACGTTCGCCGGCCTCTGCCGCGACCTCGATTTCGCGCAGGCGATCGGTTTCGAAACGCGCGGCGCCGGGCGGCTCGACAAGTTCGCCTCGATCATCGTCCGCGGCGAACGCTGCCAACTGACTTCCTTCGTGACCTCGGCCCCGCCACCCTCGAAGGCCGAGCGCAAGGCCGCGCGCGAAGCCGAAAAGGCCGCGCAAAATTGACAGCTGCGCCTCCGCGCCATAGCGGCGCGGAATGAACGGCTGGATCATCCTCGACAAACCCTTGGGGCTGGGCTCGACGCAGGCGGTAGGCGCGGTGAAGCGCGTATGCCGCGAGGCGGGGCTGGGCAAGGTCAAGGTCGGTCATGGCGGCACGCTCGACCCGCTGGCGACAGGGGTGCTGCCGATCGCGCTCGGCGAGGCGACCAAGCTCTGCGGCCGAATGCTCGATGCGAGCAAGATTTACGACTTTACCGTGCAATTCGGGGTCGAGACCGCCGGGCTCGACGCCGAGGGGGACATTATCGCGACGAGCGATGTGCGGCCGACGCTTGCGGACATCGAGGCGGTTCTGCCGCGCTTTACCGGTCCCATCGAGCAAGTCCCGCCCGCCTATTCGGCGATCAAGATCGACGGCCAGCGGGCTTATGACCTCGCGCGCAAGGGCGAAGCGGTCGAGATGAAGGCGCGCAGCGTCACCATCCACTCGCTTCGTCATGCCGGACTTGATCCGGCATCCATGTCGACCGACGAAGAGTGGACCCCGGATCAAGTCCGGGGTGACGAAGTGGGGGCGGGGCCCACCGACGCGGTCACTCTTACCGCCCACGTCTCAAAGGGCACCTATATCCGCAGCCTCGCCCGCGACATCGCGCATGCCGTCGGCGCCGTCGGGCATGTCACCATGCTCCGCCGCACCAAGGCCGGGCCGTTCGACCTGTCACAGGCGATTTCGCTGGACAAATTGAACGCATTCGGCCAAGGCGCCGCCCAATCAGAAGTATTTCTGCCGCTCGAGGCAGGGCTGGTCGACATCCCGGCTCTGAACCTTTCCCCGGAAGCGGCAGGGGCGATCCGTCAGGGTCGCGTCTGGACCGGGGTAGCTACGGATGACGGGCTCTATTGGGGAAGGGACAGCGAAATGCGTCCCGTCGCCCTGATCGAGGTTTTGGCGGGAACGCTGAAGGTCGTCCGGGGCTTCAATCTGTAAACAAGGATGTTCGAGGAAGAATCTATGTCGATTACCGCCGAGCGCAAAACCGAAGTCATCAACGACAATGCCCGTGCAAAGGGCGATACCGGTTCGCCGGAAGTGCAGGTCGCAATCCTGACCGACCGCATCAACACGCTGACCGCCCACTTCAAGGCGCATCACAAGGACAACCACAGCCGCCGCGGCCTCCTGATGATGGTCAACAAGCGCCGCAGCCTGCTCGACTATCTGAAGAAGAAGGACGAGAGCCGCTATTCGGCGCTGATCGCGAAGCTGGGTCTTCGTAAGTAATTCATAGGGGCGGTTCCGTATCGGAGCCGCCCTTATTTTATCCGTTCGGGCTGAGCTTGTCGAAGCCCCGTCCTTTTCTTGGAGAAGGAAGAACGGCCCTTCGACAAGCTCAGGGCGAACGGAATTTGAGAGAATTGACGCAATTCGGCGTCAATTCTGTTCGATGGGGCACTGAAACGCCCCGCACCGCCCCGGGTCGGATTACCCGGAATCAGAGGCCCCGCCCGGCATCGGGCCCGGCGGGCGAAGGAAACTCCATGTTTGACGTGAAAAAAGTATCGATCGAGTGGGGCGGTGAAACGCTGACCCTCGAAACGGGCAAGGTTGCCCGTCAGGCCGATGGCGCGGTTGTCGCGACGCTCGGCGAAACGATGGTCCTGGCCGCGGTCACCGCCGCCAAGACGGTCAAGGAAGGGCAGGATTTCTTCCCGCTCACCGTCCATTATCAGGAAAAATATTCGGGCGCAGGCCGCATCCCCGGTGGCTTCTTCAAGCGCGAGCGCGGCGCGACCGAAAAGGAAACTCTGGTTTCGCGTCTGACCGATCGTCCGATCCGTCCGCTGTTCCCCGAAGGTTTCTATAACGAAATCAACGTCATTGCCCAGGTTCTGAGCTATGACGGCCACAACGAACCCGACATCCTCGCGATGGTGGCCGCTTCGGCTGCGCTGACGATTTCGGGCGTCCCGTTCATGGGCCCGATCGGCGCCGCGCGCGTCGGCTATGTCGATGGCGAATATATCCTGAACCCGACCGATGCGCAGGTTGCCGAAGGCGACCTCGACCTCGTCGTTGCCGCCACCTACGATGCGGTGATGATGGTCGAATCCGAAGCCAATGAGCTGTCGGAAGAGATCATGCTCGGCGCCGTGCTGTTCGCGCATGATGCTTGTAAGGATGTCGTCAAGGCGATCGTGAAGCTGGCCGAACAGGCTGCCAAGGACCCCTGGGACATGGCCGAACAGGCCGACCTGACCGCCGCCAAGGACAAGCTGAAGAAGCTGATCGGCAAGGACATCGCTGCCGCATACAAGCTGACCGACAAATCGGCCCGCTCGAACGCGCTGAACGAAGCCCGGGCCAAGGCCAAGGAAGCTTTCGCCGACGCCGCGCCGCAGGACCAGATGGCCGCCGGCAAGCTGATGAAGAAGCTGGAAGCCGAAATCGTTCGCGGCGCCATCCTGAAGGACGGCAAGCGCATCGACGGACGCACGACGACGCAAATTCGTCCGATCGTTGCCGAAACGCACTTCCTGCCCCGCGCGCATGGCTCGGCGCTGTTCACGCGCGGCGAGACGCAGACGATCGCGACCTGTACCCTTGGCACCAAGGACAGCGAACAGATGATCGACGGCCTCAACGGCCTCAGCTACTCGAACTTCATGCTGCACTATAACTTCCCGCCCTATTCGGTCGGTGAAGTCGGTCGTTTCGGGGCGCCCAGCCGCCGCGACATCGGCCATGGCAAGCTCGCATGGCGTGCGCTGCACGCGGTGCTGCCGACGAAGGACGAGTTCCCCTACACGATCCGCATCACCAGCGACATCACCGAGTCGAACGGCTCGTCGTCGATGGCGTCGGTTTGCGGCGGTTCGCTGGCCATGATGGATGCGGGTGTGCCGATCAAGCGCCCGGTTTCGGGCATCGCGATGGGCCTGATCCTCGAAGGCAAGGATTTCGCGATCCTGTCGGACATCCTGGGCGATGAAGATCACCTCGGCGACATGGACTTCAAGGTGGCGGGCACGTCCGAAGGCATCACCACGATGCAGATGGACATCAAGATCGCAGGCATCACGCGCGAGATCTTCGAAGCCGCGCTGAACCAGGCGAAGGAAGGCCGCGCGCACATCCTCGGCGAAATGGCGAAGGCGCTGGGCGAAGCCCGCACCGAGCTGTCGGCGCACGCACCGCGTATCGAAACGATGCAGATCGACAAGGCGAAGATCCGCGACATCATCGGCACCGGCGGCAAGGTGATCCGCGAGATCGTCGCGACGACCGGCGCCAAGGTCGACATCGACGACGAAGGCCTGATCAAGATCTCGTCGAGCGATCCCGAGCAGATCGAAGCCGCGCGCAAGTGGATTTCGGGCATCGTCGAGGAAGCCGAAGTCGGCAAGATCTATGACGGCAAGGTCGTCAACCTCGTCGATTTCGGAGCGTTCGTGAATTTCATGGGCGGCAAGGACGGTCTCGTTCATGTGTCAGAAATCGCCAACGAGCGCGTCGAGAAGGTCGCCGACGTCCTGAGCGAAGGCCAAGAAGTCAAGGTCAAGGTCCTCGAGATCGACCCGCGCGGCAAGGTTCGCCTGTCGATGCGCGTCGTCAACCAGGAAACCGGCGAAGAGCTGGAAGACACGCGCCCGCCGCGTGAAGCCCGCGAACCGCGCGGCGACCGTGGCCCGCGCCGTGACGGCGGCGGCGGCGATCGTGGTCCGCGCCGCGAAGGCGGCGGTGGCGGTCGTGACCGCGGCCCGCGCCGTGACGGCGGCGGCGATCGTGGCCCGCGCCGCGAACGCAGCGAAGGTCCGGAAGACCAGGGCCATGTGCCCGACTTCCTGAAGGACTAATTCTTCCATTTCGGAAAAAGAGAAGGGGCTGCCGAAAGGCGGCCCCTTTTTATTGTGGCGGAATGTCGGTTTTGGAGTGGGGAGCGGACCTTCCCTTATCCGTCATCCCGGCGAAGGCCGGGATCTCGCCGGTGCGTCAGGGCGGGAGGGTGAGATCCCGGCCTTCGCCGGGATGACGATGATAGAAATGGCTGCTTCTGGTCGTAAACGGTCGTTTTCACATGGAAAGGGCCTCTTGCGCGGCCCTTTCCTTTGACGTCGCAGACAGTTCAGCCGAACAGCCGTTCGGCATATTCGCTGCGTAGCCGCGTCCAATTGTCCCAGTGCGGCGCCGCCTGCGTTCCGCGGGTGCGTGCTTCGAGCACGTCGAGATGCGCGTGCCAGCCGGCGCTGACGTTGAGCCGCACCTCGGGGTCCTCGATGCGTTTGTGGACGATGGTCAGCAACACCTCGTCGCCATTTTCGTCGAGCGTGAAGGTGACGCCGCCGGTGCTGCCCCAGCTGATCGACAGGAGGCGCGGCGCGTCGATCGCCACGACGTCGCAAAGCATCCGGTGTTCGTCGCCAAAGCCTTCGGGGCGCGTGCCCGGCGGTTCGGTAAGTTCGTCGTTGCGCCAGACGAGATCGACCGGCGCGCCGACCCTTTGCTCCATGACGCCCGCCGCGAGCCACTGGCGGCGCAGATCGCTATCGGTCAGATAGCCCCATATCCGGTCGAGCGGGCCCGGCAGCAGGCGGGTGATCGTCAGCGTAGCGGGCTCGGTGAGCACACCGTAGCGGTCCTGATCAACCATTGTCGTCATCGTCATTCTCCTTCTTTTGCGGGGAGGGGTTTTCTGGGGGCGGCGGCGCGGCATCGTCGGCGCGCAGGATTTTCTCGAGTAGATCGAGGCGATCGGTCCAGAAGCGCCGATAGATGCCGATCCATTGGTCGGCGCGCATCAGCGGCATCGGGTCGAGGCTGCAGACATGGGTGCGTCCGCGCACCTCGCGGCGGACCATCCCGGCATTTTCCAGCACCTTGATATGCTTCGACGCCGCGGCGAGCGACATCGCGAAAGGCTCGGCGAGCTCGCCGACGGTGCGTGCGCCGGCGGCGAGTTCGCCCAACATCGCCCGGCGCGTGGCGTCGCCGAGCGCGTGGAAGATCGTGTCGAGTGTGTGCGAATCATATTCAACCATGTAGTTGAATATGATTGAGTCCAATTGAATTGTCAACCGATTGGTTAAATGATCCGTGCCGACAGCGGTTTACGGCTGCCCGGCGATCCGGTTTCGTGCATCCTCGAGGTAAAGCGACCAGTTGGCGGGGCATTGCTTCACGGGCTTGGGAAGGCCCTGCATTCCCTCGATGATCCAGCAATCGTTGAAGATCGAGCAATAGCAGGATCGAACCTGGAGCTTCCATCGCTCCTTGTTGAAGGCCAGCCAGACCGCTTCATTGGCGGGCGTTCGCGGCAGGCCGATGAGGTTTTGCGTTTCGCCCGGCCGGATTGCCACGCCGGTCGAGGGCGAGGTTGAATAGGACAGCGATGTTCCGCGCTGAACGCCGCAGCACGCGGCGAACAATTCGGTCGGGTTGGCGATCACCTTGCCGTCGTAGCGCATCTCGATCGGCCCGAGGATTGCTGGGCCGACCCCACTATTGGTCAGCGACAGCGATATATCGGGCTTGCCCTCCTTGTCGGCGTTGCTCGTCCCGAACGTGACGAACGGCATGGCGCCGCCCGTTTGCATCTTCTGCGTCGCATCGGCCTGCACAAAAGCGAAATAGGCAAGCGCGAGCGAAGCGATCAGCGCGGGCAGGCCGATCAGGAAATGCGCAATCGTGATCAGCGGCAGGTAGCGCAGGAAACGCGATCCGATGGCCGCGGCGTCCGGTGCGGATTCGCCAGGCTCGGGCGGGGCGTCACGGTTCGGCGTTTCGCTCATCACGTTCCTCTTTTGCTTGTTCGCTGGGCATGCCTAAACGGGCTTTCGGAATTTTCCAATTGCTCTGAAACCACTCGCATCGATTGGCGCATTGCGCTTATGATCGGCGCCATGCTGACCATGCTTCTTTCCGCGCTCGCGCTTGCCGCCCAATCGACCGCCGTCCCGCCGCAGGCGACCCAATTGCCGCCGCCGGTCCCGACGGTGCCCGCACCCATCACGCCGGTCGTCGAGGCGGATACCCGGCCCTATGTCGCGCTCGTGACCGATATGGGGACGATCACCGTGCGGATCGAGAATAAGCGCGCGCCCACCACGGCCGGGAATTTCCTGCGTTACGTCGACGCGAAGCGAATGGACGGGTTCAAATTCTATCGTTCGACCAAAAGCTGGGGGCCGGCGAACCAGCTGATTCAGGCCGGCAACCGCGGCGATGCGCGCAAAAATTTTCCGCCGATCGCGCACGAACCGACCAAGGCCAGCGGGCTTACGAATTGCAAGGGCGCGCTGTCGATGGCGCGGCTCAATCCCGGCGATGCGACAAGCGACTTCTTCCTGCTGCTATCCGACATCAAGGGTTTCGACAGCGACGCACCTGGCGGCGATGGCGCGGGCTTTGCGGTGTTTGGCGAGATCGTCGCGGGTGCCGATATCGCCGAGCAGATCTTCAACGCCCCGATTTCGCCGACCGCGGGCGAGGGTGTGATGGTCGGCCAGATGCTCGAACCGCAAGTGACGATCAAGACCGCGCGCCGCGTGCCGGCGCTGGCGAACCCTCCGCAGGGATGTGTCGTCAAGACGGGATGAAAAGGCCCGTCCCTATTTTCGTCATCGCCGCCTTCGCGCGGGTGACGAGGGGGTAAAAGACCGCGCCCGGCCGCCATCATTTATTTTGCGTTCATCCGCGCTGTGGCTATACCGCGCGCATGACTCAACATGCCCCTTCGCGCGCGACCCTGCGCCTGCTCGCCGCCGCACTCGCGATTACCCCCATGCTGGCCGCCTGCGCCGGCGGCGGCGGGGTCAAGAAGGATACGCGCTACGTCGCTCGCGACGTCAACACGCTGTACCGTGCGGCACAGGACCGGCTCGACCGCAAGCAATATGGCCTTGCTGCGGCGCTGTTCGACGAAGTCGAGCGCCAGCATCCCTATTCGCCTTGGGCCCGCCGCGCGCAGCTGATGAGCTCGTTCAGCTATTATATGGATCGCGAATATACCCCGGCGATCGAGGCCGCGCAGCGTTTCCTCGCGATCCACCCGGGCAACAAGGATGCGCCCTACGCCTATTATCTGATCGGCATCAGCTATTATGAGCAGATCAGCGACGTAACCCGCGACCAGAAGATCACCCAGCAGGCGTCGAGCGCGCTGGGCGAGATCATCCGTCGCTATCCCGACAGCCGCTACGCCGCCGACGCGCGGCTGAAGGTCGACCTGGTGCAGGATCATCTTGCGGGCAAGGAAATGGAAATCGGCCGCTTCTACCAGCGCAGCTCGAACTGGCTCGCGGCGTCGATCCGCTTCCGCGAAGTCGTCGACAAATATCAAACGACGAGCCACGCGCCCGAGGCGCTCTATCGGCTGACCGAATCCTATCTCGCGCTCGGCATCCCGGCCGAGGCGAAGAAGTCGGCGGCGGTGCTCGGCGCCAACTACCCAGGCAACGAATGGTATCAGCGCGCCTATAGGCTGATGCAGAAGAACGCGCCGAGCGCGTAGATTCTGCCTTTGTTCTGCGGTAAGGGCAGGGCATGCTGACGGCGCTTTCCATCGCCAATATCGTTCTGATCGAACGGCTCGACCTCGATTTCGAGGCCGGGCTGGGCGTGCTGACCGGCGAGACGGGGGCGGGCAAGTCGATCCTGCTCGACGCGCTCGGCCTCGCGCTTGGCACGCGCGCCGATAGCGCGCTGGTGCGGCAAGGCAGCGGGCACGCGCAGGTGACGGCTAGTTTCGTGGCGCCGGCAGCGGGGACGAAGCTCGCTGCGCTGCTCGCCGAAAATGAGATTGCGCTGGAAAGTGGCGAACCGCTGCTGATCCGCCGCACATTGAAGGCCGACGGTGGCAGCCGCGCCTTCCTCAATGACCAGCCCTGTTCGGCGGCGCTGCTGCGTGAAATTGGGACCCATCTTGTCGAGATCCACGGCCAGCACGACGATCGCGGGCTGCTCGCGCCCGCCGGGCACCGTGCGCTGCTCGACGCCTATGCCCGCGCTGATACCCGTGGCGTCGCAGCGGCGCACGCCGCGTGGCGCGCCGCCGAGGAAAAGCTTGCCGCCGCGCGCGCGGCAATTTCCGAAGCGACACGCGACCGCGAATGGCTTGAGCATTGCGTCGCCGAACTGCACATGCTTGCGCCCCAGCCGGGGGAAGATGCCGAACTCTCCGAAGCGCGCGCCACGATGCAAAAGGGCGAGAAGGTCGCGGGCGACCTTGGCGCGATCATGGAGGCGTTCGAAGGCAGCGACAGCGGTCCTGCGCAACTGCGCGGCGCGGCGCGGCGGCTCGACCGGCTCGCGGGCGACCATCCCTTGCTTGCCGAGGCGCTCGCGGGGCTCGACCGCGCGATCATCGAGGCCGACGAGGCCGAAAGCAAGCTGCACGAAGCCGCGCGCGCGATGGAGTACGACCCCGAACGGCTCGAGGCGACTGAGACGCGCCTGTTCGAACTCCGCGCGATGGCGCGCAAACATGGAGTCCAGCCCGATGAGCTCGCTGAACTCGCCGGCACGCTCGCGGCAAGGCTCGACGCGATCGAGGGCGGCAGCGCGGGTCTGGCGAAGCTCGAAGCCGCGGTCGCCGAAACCGCAGCGGCTTACACCCACGCCGCGACCGCGCTGTCCGACCAGCGCGCCAAGGCGGCGACCCGCCTCGACGCCGCGGTCGCGAGCGAACTCGTGCCCTTGAAACTCGACGCCGCGCGCTTCCAGACGCTCGTCGAACGTCTCCCCGCCGACCGTTGGGGGCCGGAGGGCATGGACCGCGTCGAATATCTTATCTCGACCAACCCCGGCGCCCCCTTTGCGCCGCTCGCCAAAATCGCATCGGGCGGCGAACTCTCGCGCTTCATCTTGGCGCTCAAGGTCGCGCTCGCCGAAGAGGGCGGCGCCGACACGATCATCTTCGACGAAATCGACCGCGGCGTCGGCGGCGCGGTGGCCAGTGCGATCGGCGAACGGCTGGCCAGGCTGGCGGGCGCTGGCAAGCAATTGCTCGCGGTGACGCATAGCCCGCAGGTCGCTGCCAAGGGCGCCGCGCATTTCATCATCGCCAAGTCGAGCGAAGGCACGGTCACGCGCACCAGCGTCCATGCGCTCGACGAAGCCGGCCGCCGCGAGGAAATCGCGCGCATGCTGTCGGGCGCCGAAGTCACGGAGGAAGCGCGCGCGCAGGCGGAACGATTGCTGGAAACGACATGACCAATAACGCGCAACTTTATCGCGAGCAGGGCTATCTCGCGCTGCCCGGCTTTGTCCCGACCGACGTCACGCACGCGCTGCTTGGCATGATGAAGGGCGATTTGATGCGTGGGGGCGTGTCGTTCGACCAGTTGAAACGCAAGCATGCGCTGCTCGCAAACGAAGCGGTCGAAGTTTATGGTCGGCATTATTTGCCGCTGTCGACCTTTCTGTGGGGCATGACACCGGCAATCAGCGCCCTTGTCGGGACCGAACTCAAGCCATCCTATTGCTATTTTCGCATGTATCGCGCGGGCGACGTCTGCCACGTCCATTCGGATCGCTACGCGTGCGAACATAGTTTGTCCCTGCTGCTCGCGGCAAGCGACGAGCGGGCCTGGCCGCTGGAAGTCGGGTTGCAGCATATCGAAACGCCGCGCGAGCGCGCCGATCCCGATTTCGGTGACGAAGCCTATGGATCGGTTGCTATGCTGGCCGGCGACGCGGTGCTTTATCAGGGGGTCCACCGGCTGCACGGACGGATGACCCCGAACCCCAATCGCTGGTCGGCGCATCTGTTCCTGCACTGGGTCGACCCCGCCGGCCCCTATGCCGAGCATGCGATGGAAGGCGTGAAAATTCCCGCCACCGAAACGCTCGCAATGGAACGGGCTTGACCATGGCGCCGCCGCACCCGCTCGACCGGCCGGTCTGGAGCATGCTCACCGGGCGGCAGGCGCATCTTGCCGAGGGTGACGGCCAGGCGGTGCGGATCGATCGCGGCTATGGTGTCTTCGGCGCCGCCCCCGACACCGGCGCGGCGGCACAGGCGGCGCTCGCCGCACTCGTGCCCGAAGACGGCGAAGTCTGGATCGTCGAGGGCGAACCCTGGCCGGTCCCCGCCCGAACGCGCGAGGTAAAGCGCGCAATCCTCGCGCAGATGGTCGCCGAGGGTGCGCCGCCGCCGCCGCGCGAAGGCGAGCCCGCGATCACCCCGCTCGGCGACGATGACGCCCCCGAAATGGCGGCGCTCGCCGAGCATGCAAAACCGGGACCCTGGGGTCCGAAGACGCATCGATACGGCCCCTTCTTCGGTATCCGTGAAAACGGTCGGCTGCTCGCGATGGCGGGGCAACGCATATTGGTCCCCGGCATGGCCGAGGTGAGCGGCGTCGCGACATGGGAGGACTGCCGCGGCCGCGGGCTTGCCCGCGCGCTGATCGGTCATGTGATGCGCGAAATGATCGCGCGCGGCGAGCAGCCTTTCCTGCACAGCTACGCCGACAATGCCGGCGCGATCGCGCTCTATGAATCGCTCGGTTTCCGCATTCGCCGCGAGGTGCATGTGTTGGCGATCGCGAAATGATGAACCGGCGCGAGCATCTTGCCGCGATGCTGGCAATGGCCGCTGCCCTGCTCCCCGCCACGAAACTGCGCGCTCTGGAGGTGAAGATGGAAGAAGCCGAACCCCGATATGGCCTGCTCGGCCAGATGATGGCGCAGCCCGGAAAACGGACGGAACTGGTCGCGATCCTGTCCGAAGGGACGGGCGAAATGCCCGGCAACATCGCCTATCTGATCGGCGAGGACAGCGCGAACCCCGACGCGATCTGGCTCGTCGAGCTGTGGGAAAGCAAGGAGGCGCACGCCGCCTCGCTGACGCTCCCCGTGGTACAGGGTGCGATCAAAAGGGGTCGGCCGCTTATCGCAGGATTTGGTACTCGCGCCGAGTTCAAGCCGGTGGCAAAGACCGGTGCATGACCGAAATCGAATCCCTGTCGCAGGCCGACGCCGCCAATGAATTGATGCGGCTGGCGAAACAGATCGCCTATCACAGCAAACGCTATCATGCCGAGGATGCGCCGGAGATTTCGGACGCCGATTATGACGCGCTCGTTCGCCGCAACAACGAACTCGAAGCCGCCTTTCCGGCGCTGATCCGCGCCGACAGCCCGAACAAATTGGTCGGCGCCGCGGTTGAGGCGTCGCCGCTCGCGAAGGTCACGCACGCGCAGCGCATGATGAGCCTCGACAATGCGTTTGCAGCCGAGGACGTCGAGGAATTTGCCGCGCGCGTGCGGCGCTTCCTCAATCTCGATGCCGACGCGGTCGTCGCGATGACCGCCGAGGACAAGATCGACGGCCTCTCTTGCTCGCTGCGTTACGAAAGGGGCAGACTGGTGCAGGCCGCGACGCGCGGCGACGGCAGCGTCGGTGAGGATGTGACCCCGAACGTCGCCACCATCGCTGACATTCCGCAAACCCTGCCTTCGCAGGGGGACGGCGTTCCAGACGTTTTCGAAATCCGCGGCGAAGTTTACATGTCCAAATCCGACTTTGCCGCGCTCAACGAACGCCTGATGGAAGAGGGCAGGGCGCTCGCCGCGCAGCGTGAACAGGCGTTCGACCCCGCCACCGTCCGGCAGTTCGCCAACCCGCGCAACGCCGCCGCCGGCTCGCTGCGCCAGAAGGATGCGAGCGTCACCGCGTCGCGCCCACTGCGCTTCCTCGCGCACGGCTGGGGCGAGGTCAGCGCGCTGCCCGCTGATACCCAATATGAGGTGATGAAGGCGATCGAAAGCTGGGGCGTCCCCGTCTCGCCGCTCCTCGAACGCTGCGACAGCGTCCCCGACATCCTCGCCCATTATGCCGAAATCGAGCGCCGCCGCGCCGAGATGGACTACGACATCGACGGCGTTGTCTACAAGGTCGACCGGCTCGACTGGCAGCAAAGGCTAGGCTTCGTTGCCAAGGCGCCGCGCTGGGCCATCGCGCATAAATTCCCCGCCGAACGCGCGCAGACGACGCTCGAAGCGATCGACATCCAGGTCGGCCGCACCGGCAAGCTGACCCCCGTCGGGCGGCTCACCCCCGTCACAGTCGGCGGCGTCGTCGTCTCGAACGTCACGCTCCACAACCGCGACGAGATCGGCCGCCTCGGCGTCCGCCCCGGCGACCGCGTTGTCATCCAGCGCGCGGGAGACGTGATCCCGCAGGTCGTCGAAAACCTGACCCGCGACGAGGACCGCGCGCCCTATATTTTCCCCGACCATTGCCCCGTCTGCAACAGCGAGGCGGTCGCCGAGGAGGGCGAAGTCGATGTCCGCTGCACCGGCGGCCTCATCTGCAACGCCCAAAAATTCGAGCGCCTCCGCCATTTCGTCAGTCGCGGCGCGCTCGATATCGAGGGGCTCGGCGAGAAGAGCATCCAGGAATTTCTTGACCTCGGCTGGCTCGACAAGGGCCCGGCGGATATTTTTCGCCTGAAAGGCCACCGCGCCGACCTGCTCGGCCGCGAGGGCTGGAAGGAAAAGTCGGTCGACAATCTGTTCGCTGCGATCGAGGCGAAGCGTGCGCCCGATGCCGCGCGCCTGCTCTTCGGGCTCGGCATCCGGCATGTGGGCGCGGTGACCGCACGCGACCTGCTCAAGGGGCTCGGCGACATCGCGCGCCTCCCCGAAAAGGCCGCCGAGATTCATGCTTATCTCGAAGCCAACGCTCAGGGCGAGGGCGAATCGGACGGCAAATATACGGCGCGCAAGGTCGAGGCGTTCAAGGCGATCCTCGAAGTCCGGGCCGACGGCATCGGCCCCGCCGTTGCCGAGGCGCTCGCCGATTTCTTCCATGAACCGCACAACCGCGACCTTTGGGACGACCTCTTCTCCGAAGTCTCCCCGCCACCCTATGTCGTCGAAACGCGGGCGAGCGAGGTGTCGGGGATGACCGTCGTGTTCACCGGCAAGCTCGAAACAATGAGCCGCGACGAAGCGAAGGCGCAGGCCGAGGCGCTCGGTGCCAAAGCCGCGGGCAGCGTCAGCGCGAAGACCGACCTTGTCGTCGCGGGGCCGGGCGCGGGATCGAAGCTCAAGCAGGCGAGCGCGCTTGGGGTCCGGGTGATCGACGAAGCAGAGTGGGCGGAGATTGTTGCAGCGGCCGGCCCTCGGACAACCTTACCCTGACCCGCTACAAGGTTAACGGCCCAATGATGCGTAAGTGGGCGTCATGATCGGGCTGTATTAGTGTCGTGGGATGTGGAAAAGCTGCTCTTCTAATTCGCTTCCACGCAACGGTCGAGGTTTCTCGCGGAGAAACCGCATCCTGTCTCAGAACGAACTGACCTCGCGCAGTAGCAGCCGCCCGGGTATTTGGTTGGACGCGTGTAGGATACAGAACGCTCCGCCCATGCCGTCAAGTCCCCCGACGGGACTTGCCCAGCGGCAGGAGATGCCGATCTTTACGGCGGTCAAATTTGGTGTTGCGCGTAACTTCCGCGGATCGACCATGTCAAAGCTGTATTTTCCTGCAACGATCGGTCACCGAGACAGCCCGCCCGCGCCGACGATGACCGACAACAAATGGCTTGTCAGCGCCGACGCGCCTTTTCGGTAGGCTATTTCACCCCAATCATCCCAACGGTGCACCCGCTCGGCGAGCCAGACGAAGAGGTCATCACGCGATTTTGCATTGGCGAAGGACTGCGACCACGCGATATTGCGCGTCGGCATCCGCGCGCCAACCTTAAGTCCGGTCAACGTCACCAGGTATCGCCTTCCCAGATTTTCGCGCGCGAACAGATGGCGACGAAATCCAACCTGCTGCTCAAAGGTGATCAGCGCCCGCTCTCGTGCCTCGGCGTCAAGCCCCTTGCTCGCACTGACAGCCGCCACAACCGCCGACATTGGCAAGCGCTCGAATTCCGGCTCGCGCGTGGCCTGCAACATCATGAGGACCGACCTGCCCAAAGATGTCAGTCCCCCGTCGAAGAAATTCCTCTCGTTCGATTTCCCGATCATTCCGATGCTGGCGAGCCAGCACTGATAGAAACGCCAGAACATCATGTCCCCGCCAAAGATGTCGTGCTGACGCTCTTCGCCGCACCACATCGATTTTATCGCGGTCATCACCCTCAGCATCAGTTCATGCTGTTCGGGCGCGAAGTGGACCGATGGGAAGCCAAGCTCGCCTACCCAGAATGCGTCCCTGACGCTCGCCCAATTTCGCCCAGCTGCATCCTCGTAGCCGCGCGGATTGGCTCGAAGCCACCAGCCCCACGGGAGTTCGCCGACGTGACGCTCAAAGTCAGGCACGGCCACCCCCGCGACCAGGATCGAGGCCGAGCGGCGGCGGCGCGCCATCGCGCGCGGGCGCCGCGCCTCCTTCAGCGATTGCTCGCAGCTGAGCCGCGAGGGCGATCGTTTCCCTGACAACATAGGCGTCGTCACGATATACCCGGGCAAGCTCCGACGACTTCGATCCGGAGGAATTCGGCCTAGTGTTCGGAATAAGATCGTAAGCATGATCGCAACTGAAGCCGAACCACCACGCATGCGAATCTTCGACCCGGTGGTCGGTTGCGTGTTCTACCGGATGGTAGACCGCCGGTCGTAATGTCACGTGGCAGATGCGGCGCGCCTCGACGGCTAAACGACGTGCCGGACTTGGCCCTTCCTCGCACCGTCGTGAATAGGTCAAACCGCCATGCACATCGACCCCGATGTCCGGAGGAACTGCGTTGGCATCCCAGCCCCAGAGGGGGTGATCCCGGGGAATGCCGACATATCCGGACAGAAAGCCATCGTCCGTGTCACGTAACATGATGCAGTCGTAGCCACTCGCCTCATCGCGCCAACTGACCTTATCCGCCTCACCGAGCCACGGCCCTTTGCCACCGGGCCGCGCCGCCTGATCGTAGAAAATTTCTTCCGCGGGAACGACGCATTCCCGGGTTGCATAGGCTCGGCCGGTGACGAGACCGACGCCGCCTTCTCGCGCGACATCGCCTCCAACGCCGATTAGTTTCGCCACAGCGAGTTCGGAATCGACGATCGACAGCAGCGTGTCGTCCGTGGCGGGCACGACCGCAAGCGTGGCAGCCTTTAGTTTGACGGGCGTCTTATGCCTTCCGGTCGGGACGAGCGCGGTGGACTTGGTGGACTTTTTGGTCATGCCTTTTCTCCAGTCTAATAAGGGGCGTGGACGCGCATAGTTTCGGGCTGAGCGTTCATGGCGGTCGGTTCGATGGCGCTGTTGGTGCGTAGCGTTCCCGCCAAGTCAGCCGCTCGATGATCGGTCCAAGAGCTCGGGGATTGGTCTCCATCGAATAGACATGACTGGCGAGCCACCATTCCTCCTCGGCGCGACGGGCGTCGGGCACTTCTCGCCACCAGCATTTCGGATTGCTCGCAGCGTCCCAGCGGTAGCCCCGCAGTCGCAGCAAGTCCTTCACCTCAAAGGACGCTCCGACCGCGCGGAATCGCCAGCTGGGCGCGCGGGCGGTGGCGAGCATCTGCGCGAGCGCAGTCGTGCCACCAGGCATATTCTGTCGTAGAATTTGGATCACCGCGTCGACATCGTCCACGGCGCGGTGCGCACCGTGGAAGTATCCGCTCTGCGCAAGAAGCCACCCCAGCGACCGGCCGTCGAAACCATTAGCGCGCCAGTCGATGTCGTTGCAGCTGCAGCACCAAGCGAGCCCCGCGGCATCCGGTAGGCGGCTCTCAATATGCCGACGGTCGAAAGTAGCATTATGCGCGCAGACGAACGTAGCTGATTTGAGAAGCCGCACCGCCGCCGTTTCGTCGATTGCCTTACCGGCTACGTCGGCGTCGGTGATGCCGGTCAGGCGCACGATGTCCTCTGGCAGATCACTTCCCGGATCCTCTAGCCACGAATAAGGCCGGTCGATTTTAACGATCACGCCAGCGGGGTCGACGCGGAAGCGCCGCAACGCGAGTTCGATGATCGCGTCCTCATCACCGATGCCGGTTGTCTCGCAGTCGACGGCAACGCCGATAAAGGTATCGACGCGGCCGCCGACGCCGGTCTCGCCCTCGCGGACATCGAGCCGGCGCAGCAGGCGAACATCGTGGTCGCCGTCCGGCGCGCACAGCGCAGCCGAATCAGGAATCTCGTCCTTCATAGTGTCTCCGATGCTTGAAAGAACTTCGCCCGAGCCAAATGCACCAGTGTCCGTGCTCGTGCCCGAGAGCGGCCTTGGAAATTGTCAGGCCCGGAAGTGTTTCTCGATGCCAATGGCCAAGTCGGCGGCTAGCGGCGACATAGGCTCGGCGTCGATCATCATATTCTAAGATCAGACGTCGATGCGCTGCTCGATGGTCACGGCGAAATCATGGTGCAATGGATGATCTGCTTCAGGCGCTACACGGCGGATAAGTTCCGCGACAGGCTCTTGGACCAACGCCATCGCCACTGGTGTTGATTGATGAAAACCCTCACGAATGTCGGCGACATCAGCGGCGGAGTGCCCGAAGCGTTCACACAAACGGGCCGAGATCTCGGACGGCTCATGCGCGATGGAGGCATGGAATGCCTGAAGCATCAGTTTTCGGTTAGAATAGATGATGGTCGCCGTGAACAATCGGGGCGCTGCCAAAGGAAGACTGCCGGAGAGGTGATCCCTTTTTCCCGCCTTCCGTTTGGACGACATATGTTGCCGTGATCGCCGGCGCTTGTCCTCATCATCCTCCGATAGAAGAGTATCGACCGCTGTGGGCGCAAGATCGAGCCCCAAGGACAGTCCGTGGACGAGAATGCTTCGCAGGCAGTGCTCGCGCTCGAGGCAAGCATCGATCGCCGCGCGACCGTTGAACAGCCGTCGCGGAGCGAGCATCCATGACATAGGGTCATACTCAATACCCTCGCGCTGAAACCTGCTTCCGGTCTCGACTGCAACCAAAGCAACGCGTGTGATTGCGCGCCGCGTGGTGATGATGGCGGCGTCGTCGTGAAGGCAGTCTTCCGCGAGAGGATCGAGCACGATCGGATCCGCCTTGATCGACGCAGCGCTGCCGGGAATGCTTTTGGGGGCAATGGTCATCAGGTCCATTGAACGTCTCCTGGTCGCCAAAGTGGCAATTTTGCAAGTGCAGAGGCGGGGCGACACCGCCGGCAAATGACCATATGGAAACTTAGATAGATAATTCAATAGTTCGCGAATGATTGAATGTTAATTTCTGTTAACCGAGATCTCTGGAGACTGCAGTTCATGGGAATGCGGGAGGGCGCGCCGCAAAACGATTGTCCGATGGCGAACAATCCTAGTCGCCGATCGCGTCCTGTTTCTCGGTTGTCCTCGACGTCTGTAACTACGGCAACCATTTCTCAAGATTGTTGATGCATCCCATATAGGCACCAACGGGAGAGAGCTTGAGCATGCCGTCTGAATTCCTCGCTGAACAAGCTAAAAAATTCTCCCGCCTTCACAGTCTCGACGAAGAAGGGCGGGTCAAAGATCGTCAAGAAGGCGCGGCGATCTTCTTGCGGCTCAACGATCGCGAGCGTTTGGATCTTATCGCTTCAATGATCGAAGCTTGGGCATGCTATCTGCCCTTGAACAGGCCGATGATCAGTGGAGCGTTGCGCCATGCTTGGGACAGCGAGCCTTACATAAATGGCGGCCGGCTTGGATCATATGTCAGTGCTGTTGCACATTGTCCTGGCGGAGAAGAATGGACGATGCAGGATTTCGTGGAAGACTGGGGTCCGGATCTCATGACGGCGGACGAACATGATCAGCTCAACGCGATGGAATTCCCCCTAACAGTATACCGCGGCGGCGCGGGCGACTTCGACGAGCTCGCGGACGGCGTAAGCTGGACCTTAAATTTCGAAATCGCTTCATTCTATGCAACCACGTGGCCAAAATCATGGGGAAATTTGGGTCAGCCATTGATCTTGTCGATGACAATTGAATCGGAAGATGTCGCTGCATTTCTGAACGATCGGAAAGAAGAAGAATTGCTAATCCCCGACGTAGGTCGCATGCGAGAGTCCATACGGATCGTGGACCAAGAACAGACGTCTGCCGCAACTGCGTGATTGCGGCTTTTCGTCTGAGCTTCGGCTGACTTTGAAGCCTCTGGCGGCTTGTTAAAGCATCGATGCGCTCGCGCGTCTCCCGATCGGTCGGAAGCACATGAAACGCTGTCTGTGGAGTTCCTTTTCGCCCGAGGAAGCAGCGCGAGTAAACGGCATATTTGATCTTCAGGTTGGGACGCGGTGTAAGCGCTGTTTCCGGGCCACCTTGCGTCGTGGGGTGATCGCGTCAGATGATGGGCTGTATGGATGACGACAGCCTTGCGAGCGCACTGGACACCTACACTGGAGTGGCTCGGGAGCCTGTTTGTC
>Ga0265296_1000675_pt1 | contig 47472 bp, 55 predicted proteins | sample MunlanPumphouse1_FD_189073 | JGI IMG/M metagenome (GOLD analysis project Ga0265296, IMG submission 189073) | Groundwater microbial communities from a municipal landfill in Southern Ontario, Canada - Pumphouse #1 | ecosystem: Environmental > Aquatic > Deep subsurface > Groundwater | place... | reverse complement strand
GAGTTTTTTGACAAAATTGAAAAGTTAAGCAAGCGCCTTGAAATGACGGACCTGCTTGCCGAACTTTTCAAGGAAGCTGAAGCAGGCGAAATTGCGCGGGTTGTCTACTTGTTCCAGGGCCAGCTTGCGCCGCCCTACGAGGACATTGAAATAGGAATGGGCGAAAAGCATGTGGAGGAAGCCATTGCAAAGGCCTCCGGATACACTGAAGCTGAGGTTGAACGGGATTTCAAGAAAAAGGGCGATTTGGGCGTTGTTGCCGAGCAAATGCTGGAAAAGAAAAAGCAAAGGTCCCTTTTTTCCTCTGAGCTCACTGTTGAAAAGGTTTTCCGCAACCTTTTGAAGATTGCCACTTCGGAGGGGCAGGGAAGCCAGCAGCTCAAGATAAAGCTTTTGGCAGAGTTGTTGAACAGCGCTTCCCCTGTGGAAGCAAGGTACATCATCAGGATTCCTTTGGGAAACCTGCGCCTCGGGATAGGCGACCCGACAATCATGGACTCTTTTGCATTGAACCTTTTGCCTGAAGCCGAAAAAGACAAGGGGCTTGTGAAAAAAGCAGGGGCAGGGCTCAGGGAAAAAAAGCCAGAGAAAAGAAAAAGCGAATTGGAGCGGAAGCTCAGGGCAGCGGTAAGGGAGCTGATTGAAGGCAAGTACAATGTGCACAGTGATTTGGGCAGCCTTGCCGAAAAGCTCAAAAGGCACGGCCTGCACGGCCTTGACAGGATTAGCATACAGCCAGGCGTTCCAATAAGGCCGACTTTGGCGGAAAGGCTGCCAACGGCAAAGGAAATAATTGAAAAGCTCGGAAAATGCGAGGTTGAGGCAAAATATGACGGCTTCAGGCTGGCAATCCACAAGGATGGCGACAAGGTAACCATTTTCAGCAGGCGGCAGGAGAATGTTACCTCAATGTTTCCGGAAATAGTTGAGGCAGTGAAAAAGCAGATTAAGGCAAAAGACGCAATCTTTGAGGGAGAAGCCCTTGCCTTCAACGAGGAAACAGGCGAGTACTACCCTTTTCAGGTTACAATCCAAAGAAAGAGAAAATATGACATTGGCAGGATGGCAAAGGATTTTCCCCTGACTGTGTTTGCCTTTGATGTGCTTTATGCTGGCGGCAAAAGCCTTATGGATTTGCCTTTCAGGGAGCGGAGGGAAAGGCTGCGCGAGCTCATTGGAAAAGGCGGCACAATTGTTTTGACAGACGCAATAGTGACTGATTCGGAAAAAAGGCTGGAGCAGTTCTTTAATGAGAATGTTGAGAAGGGGCTTGAGGGCATAATAGCAAAGGACCTGAATGCGAGATACATTGCCGGTGCGAGAAAATTCTCCTGGATAAAGCTGAAAAGAAGCTATAAGGGCGAGTTGTCTGACACAGTGGACACGGTAATAGTGGGCTTTTTCAAAGGCAAGGGCAAAAGGACGCAGTTCGGGCTTGGCGGCCTGCTTACAGCCGTTTATGACGAGAAAAGCGACTCGTTCAAAACCATTGCAAAAATCGGGACAGGAATGAGCGAGGAAATGCTTGAAAGCCTTTTCAAAATGCTTTCAAAGGAAAAAGAGCCTTCAAAGCCGGCAAGGGTTGATTCCGAAATAAAGCCGGATGTATGGGTCAGGCCAAAGTATGTTATTGAGGTCAATGCCGACGAGATAACAAAGAGCCCTGTGCACACTGCGGGCAGGGAAAAGGAAGGCGAGGGGCTTGCACTGCGCTTCCCGAGAATGGTGAAGATAAGGCAGGACAAGAAGCCTGAGCAGGCTACGACCGTGAAAGAGATAAGGGAAATGTTCAGACAGCAAAAGCATGTCAGCATGGGTGAATGAAATGAGCTTTGCGTCAAGAACAACGGGAAACCTTTTCAGGATTCTTGTAACGCTGGGCGCTTTTGCCATCGTGATTTACATTATCATTGAATTCAGGCTATGGAGCGGGGATTGGACAGATTATTTCCTGAAAAGAGGAAGCTTTGAGGAAATAATATTCGTAACCCTTGTGGGCATGGCAGTAACCACAGTGGTCATATGGCTGTTGAAATGGCACTTGAGGGCACAAGGAAGGTGAAATGATGTACGCGCCCATGAAACTGCTGGTATATGCCATTGCAACTGTTGCGGTTATTTCACTGCTTTACATTTTTGTTTTTCCGCTTGCTTTCCCGTTGCCGCAGAACAGCGTTGCATTGATTGAAAGAAACCTGATGGCAAGCGAAACAGAGCTTGGAAAGGGCTTTATCGTTGAAATAACCGCGGGTCAGGGAAACGGATTCATGGGCGAAACTTTTGACTCAGGCACAAGAAACGCCGTTTTTCAGTGCAACAGCGCAAGCCAGTGCTGCCCGCAGGGCGAGAAATGCGACCTGGCAATTGAGTGGAACGACAGGGTGGTCAAATTCAACAAGGGCACTGCAACAACCGTAACCACAAGATGCAAAAGGGAGCTTGGCCTGTACCTCTGCACAGTCTACTTTGGCGAAAAGCCGGCCCAGATTGAAATAGATTCCCTTGGCGCGCCGGAAAGCGTTGACCTTGGAAAAGAATCACTGTCATTTGAGGTTGCGTTCTCAAACAAGGGCGAACAGGAAGCGTTTGAAACAGAAGTAAGCGCCGAAATCTTCAGGCGATATCTTGTGCAGGGCAGCTGGGTTGAGAAAAAGGTTGAAAACGCGTCCAGGGCATACTCGTTCGGCGGCCTCAAGCACGGCGAAACAAGGGCTGAAAGGATTATTGTGCCGCTCAACGAGAACGGCGACTTCAAGGCAAAAATAAGGGCTTCGGGATTGGAGGCAGGGTTTGACGAAAGGACAGTTGAGTTCAGCATGACAGGGGCGACTGGGCAGTGCTATGCGCTTTACTGTGATCAGCCGCGCCTCATGGAAGAAAAATGTAGCACAAGGTGCTACTGCGAAAACTGCCTTTACGGGGGCGCCTGTGCGGAAAAAATAAGGCAGTCAGACAATGTTACCCTCGGCCTGGACCCTGAAATAAGCCTGCAGAACGCGGAAGCCGAAATACTTGGAAGCGACATTGTGGGCTTTGCGCTTGAAGGCAGTGCCTGCAGATAGACAAAAGGTCAGGCCCTGTTTTTTGCGCCAAACAGGGCAATCTTTTCCTCGGCAACTCTTTGTGAAATGTTTTGCGCGTGCAAAAGTGCGTTCCTGGGGTCAAAATCTTCAGGATTTTTTGCATGGAACTCGCGAATTCCTGCGGTAAAAGCAAGCCTTAAGTCAGTGTCAATGTTTATTTTGGCAACGCCAAGCCCAATGGCTTTTTTCAAATCGGATTCGGGAACGCCTTTTGCGTTTGAAATTTTTGCGCCAAAGCGGTTGCATTTCCGCACCAACTCTTTTGGAACAGAGGAGGCGCCGTGCAGCACAAGCGGAACGGAAACCAGGCCGCTTATTTCCTTGAGGCGCGCAAAATCAAGCCTTGCCTTTCCCTCAAACTTGTAAGCGCCGTGTGATGTCCCGATTGCAACAGCCAAAGAATCGCAGCCGGATTTTTCAACAAAAAGCATTGCCTCTTTAGGGTCGGTCAGGCGCTCTTCTTTTGAGCCGATTTTTTTCAGCGCGCCAAGCTCTGCCTCAACAGAACAGCCCTTCCTCTTTGCCATTGCTACAATTTTTTTTGTAACCGCAACGTTTTTCGCAAACGGGTATTTGCTTGCGTCAACCATGACGCTTTTGAATCCGATGGAAATGCATTTCCTTATCAAAGCCAAATCTTTGCCGTGGTCCAGGTGAACGCAGACAGGCACGCTTGCCCTGCGTTCAAGTTGCTGCACGATGCCAAAAATGTTTTCAAGGCCGGCATACCTTGCCGTTGACTCCGTAATCTGAATCATCAAAGGCGAATTCATCGCCTCTGCCGCCAAAAGCAGGGCCCTGCTTACCTCAAGGTTGCAGGTGTTGAAAGAAGGCAAGGCATAATGCCCTTTTCTTGCGGAAACCAAGATTTGCTTTGCCGCCTTGAACATTGTAACACCAAAGAACCGATTAATATAAATTGGTTCTTTTATATTAAGTTAATGGATTTGAAATGGCCGAAAGCACGCAGTCTTTTATGAAAAAACATGCCCTGAAAGAAGGCGACATTGCTGAAATTGCCGAAGAAAAAGGCAATGCCCTGAAAGGCACCATTATCCCGAGCGCTGACGAAAAGCTGCTTGCCCTAAAGCTTGAAAACGGCTACAATGTGGGCATTTCAATCGAAAAAATCTCCTCCGTAAAAAAGCTCGGTGCCGGAAAGCCGGTGGGAAAGGCAATTGCCTCCGAAATAAGGAAAAAGCCAGGGCTCCCTGCAATAGCAATCCTGCACACGGGAGGCACAATAGCCTCAAGGGTGGACTACAGGACAGGCACTGTTTACTCGGCATTCAATGCTTCCGACCTTTTGGCCATGTTTCCAGAGCTCAGCGAGACTGCAAACTTTGAGTCAAGGCTGCTGGCAAACATGTGGAGCGATGACCTGCGCTTTGCCCACTTTGGAATGATTGCAAAAGCAGTTGAAAGCGAGGCAAAAAAAGGCGTTGAAGGAGTCATAGTCGGAATGGGAACAGATAACCTCGCAGTTGCAGCAGCAGGGCTTGCCTTTGCCCTTGAAAAATGCCCTATCCCTGTTTTGCTTGTTGGCGCGCAAAGAAGCAGCGACAGGGGAAGCTCTGATGCAGCAATGAACCTTATTTGCGCCGCAAACTTCATCACAAAATCAGACTTTGCCGGCGTTGCGATATGCATGCACCACTCGGCAAGCGACGATGTTTGCGCGATTCTTCCCGCGTGCAAGACAAGAAAGCTGCACACGTCCCGCAGAGATGCCTTCAAAGCGGTAAATGATTCACCAATCGCACTGGTTGACTACAATTCAAAGGAAATTAAATTCCTGAAAGCAGATTACCCGAAAAAATGCGCAAAAGAAAAAATTGCTGCAAAGCCGAATTTTGAGGAGCGGGTCGGCCTGCTCAAGATAAGCATAAACATGTTTCCCGAACAATTCTCTTTTTATGAAAAGGAAAAATTCAAGGGGCTTGTGATTGAAGGAACAGGATTGGGGCAGACTCCCGGCCACATGCCTGATGAAATAACAAAAAAGGCGCACAGGGGAATTTTTCCCGCAATAGAAAGCCTTGTGAAATCAGGCTGCATTGTGGTAATGACTTCACAGTGCATTTTCGGCAGGGTCCAGATGCATGTTTATGACAAGGCGGCTGATTTGGTAAAGCTTGGCGTAATTCCCGGAGAAGACATGCTTGCGGAAACAGCATTCGTAAAGCTTGCCTGGCTGCTTGGCAATTACCCGAAAGAAAAGGCAAAAGAGCTCATTGCAAAAAACCTGAGGGGCGAAATCAGCAAAAGGACTGAAATTGACGAATTCAAGCCGGATTAAGCAACCGTTACCCTTGCCCTGCCCAACCGCTTGCTATTTATCAAGGCCGCATCCACTTTCTCATTCAAGCGTTCAACAAATTGCGGTGGTAAAAGCCCTTTAAGCCCTTTAGAGCCAGCTACGCCACAAGAAAAACTAATCCTTTCAGCCCTGAGCTCAGCAAGTGCACCCCTCAGTTCAGCCACAAGCAAAGAACTGCGCCTTGGGACAAAAATCTTAAACTCGTCACCCCCGCAGCGCCCGGCAAAACCACGGTGCCTTTTTGCAATGCCTGAAATTTTTTCAACAAGCAACTCCAGCTTTTTATCCGCGCCGTGTTGCCCTAGTTCTCGGTTTAGCTTATGCAAGAAATCCATGTCAACCATTGCAAAAGAAAAAGGCGCTTTTGCTTTTCGCGAGCGCAGGAAGCGATACAGCCTTTCATTGAAAACAGCGTCGTCTTCAATGTGAAATTTTGCATCCAGCAAAAGCATCTGCCTGACCCTGGCTTTTGCAAGAGCAGCCAGAAAAGTGCTTCGAACAAGCCCGCCTTGGGAAAGCCTGGTTCTCCTTAAAACGCCTGAACTGGAAGCATCTCTTTGAAGCGCGGATAATGCAGACTGCATTTCGGCAAATGTACGCTGCGGGTCTCTTCTTCCAACCCTCCTTTCTCCAGCCATAGATAAATCTGTGCTTGGCAATAATTAAATGCTTTGCCCTCAAAAAACTGCCAATTGCGCCAGCCCAAAGGGATTTAAAAAACAAAGGAGCAAATTATGGACAGAATGGGCAAAATGGTTCAAATTCCATTGAATGAAGCCGACAACCTGATTAGCCCGAGGGTAACAGTGCTTGTGACAACGATAAGCCCTTCAGGCGAAATCAATGCGGCACCCTACTCCTGGATTGCACCTGTTTCTTTCGAGCCTGCAATGCTTTATATTGGAATCCAGAGGAGGGAAACCCTCACAACCGGGAATATCAGGGCGACAAAGGAATTTGTGGTGAACATTGTTACAAGGGACTGGGCAGGCAAAGCAATTGCCTGCGAGGCAAAGCTGCCGAACAAGGTTGAACTCTCGGGGCTGAAATTCAGGGAAAGCAAAAAAGTGAAAGCGCCGACTGTTGCAGAAGCAAAGATTGCGCTTGAATGCAGACTGCAGGAAATAATCAAAACAGGCAACGCGGACCATTTCCTTGTCATTGGGGAAATAGTGCACGCGGAAAAAGACAGCGCCCTGAAAAACAGCGAAATAGTCATGCACCTGCTTGGCGAAAAATTCACCGGCCCGGGGGAAGAATTCAAATTACAGAGAAAGAAATAAAAACAGAAAAGGCATAATTATTTTGGTGATTCAATGGCAAACGCGAGAAGATTTGACCCAAAAAGGGCACCAGCTGGACAGGTTAAGGCAAGAGTCAACAGTGCTTGCAGAGACCTAGTAAGAACCGTCGCAGGCGGCGACATAAAGAAGGTCAACATGAATATGGTTACGAATGCTGCTACAAGACAGGGGCTTTCTGTCTCTGACTTGGTAGGGCGCTTGAGGTCGCTTGGGGCAAAGATTTGATTTAAATAAATTTCTTGCCATTTTTTGTGATTATGTACGTTCTTGCAATCAATGGCTCGCACAGGAAAGGCAATACTGAGGCAATGCTCAAAAAAATCCTTGACGGCGCGGCTTCAAAAGGCGCAAGGATAGAGCTTGTGAATTTGCGCGAAAAAAATGTTGAGAACTGCAAGGCCTGCATGGGCTGCGAGAACAGGGGAATATGCAGGATTCAGGACGATTTTCCGCATATTTTTGAAAAAATGGTGCACGCTGACACCGTTGTTTTCGGCAGCCCTAATTATTTCAACAATGTTTCGGCTTTGATGAAAAATTTTATTGACAGGATGAATGCGCACTGGCAAGACCCAAGGCTTAAGGGAAAAAAGGCTGTTTTGGTAATGCCTGGCGGATACAGCCAAGAGTCAATTGAAAAGGGCTTGAAAACATTTGAGGAGTTCCCGAAAATCTGCAAAATGAAGGTGATTGAAAAGATTGCACCAAAGCTTGACAAGCCGCAGGAAGCGGAGAAAGACGAAAAGCTGATGCTGGAATGCTTTGAGCTTGGGAAAAGAATTGCCTAAGGCAATTTTCCCAACAGCCCTGAGTGCCCTGCAGGGTACGAAGCAAGAAAAGCGATTGCTTTTCTATGTTTTAACAAAAGGCTGGCGAAAAAAGCCTTTTTCCAAAACCGAGTGCCCTGCAGGGTACGAGGCCCGCAAAGCTATGCTTTGCTTGGGGCTTGCGAAAAATGCTTCGCAAGCAAAAAAGGTTTTCTTTTCCCAAGGCTTTTCTTTCGCAAAAGAAAAGGCTTCCCAAGGCTTTCTTTCATCAGAAAGAAAGGCTTACTTAAAAAGCTTTTTTCTGCTTGAATTATCAGATTGCGATGGAAGAAAAATGGGAAAGGCTTGGATTAAAGGCTGGCTTGGAGTGCCACCAGCAGCTTGACACAGGCAAGCTGTTCTGCAGGTGCCCGTCTGTTTTAAGGGAAGAAAAGCCGGATTTTGTTGTCAAAAGGCTTTTGAGGCCTGTTGCCTCAGAGCTCGGCGAGTTTGACAAGGCTGCCTTGGAGGCGTTTGGCAAAGGCCTTTCTTATGCTTACGAGGCGTACAATGGCACGAACTGCGAAATAGAGCTGGATGATGAGCCACCACAGCCTCCTGACAGGGATGCCCTGGAAACAACGCTTGAGATTGCACTCATGGCAAAGGCGCAGGTTTTGGACGAGCTCTTTGTGATGCGAAAGCTCGTGATTGACGGCTCCAACACGTCTGGTTTTCAGAGGACAATGCTTGTTGCCTTGGGCGGCGAACTGGAATTAAGCGGCAAAAAGGTCAGCATCCAGACAATTGCCCTGGAAGAGGATGCCGCAAGGCCAATGGAAAAAAAGGACAACGAAATAATCTACAGGCTTGACAGGCTCGGCATTCCTTTGATAGAGCTTGCCACCGCCCCGGACCTGAAAACGCCTGAAGAGGTTAAGGAATGCGCGGCAAAGATTGGGGAGCTTTTCAGGAGAACCTGCAGGGCAAAAAGGGGATTAGGCACAATAAGGCAGGATTTGAACGTTTCAATCAAAGAGGGCGCAAGGGTTGAAATAAAGGGCGTGCAAGAGCTTGAAATGATTGATGAATATGTGCGAAGAGAGGTACAAAGGCAGGTTTCGCTCGTTGAAATAAGGGAAGAGATGCGCAAAAGGAAAATTTCTGAAAAGGATTTTCAGGAAAATGAGATTTTTGAGCTAAGCGGCATTTTTTCAGCCAGCGAATGCAAGTTCCTCAAAGGAAAAAGCGTTTTCGGCACAAGGCTGCACAAAATGCACGGCCTGCTTGGAAAAGAACTGCAGCCAGGGCGGCGTTTTGGAACAGAACTTGCCGGTTATGTGAAAGCAAAGGCAGGGCTGAAAGGAATACTGCACAGCGACGAGCTGCCGGCATACGGGATTTCGGAACGGGAAATCGAGCATGTTGGGCACAAATGCAACTGCATAATGGATGACGCATTCGTAATGGTGCAAGCAGACAGCAGGGAAAAGGCAAAAAAGGCGATTGGCACCGTGCTTGAAAGGTGCGCAGAAGCGCTCAGGGGCGTTCCGGAAGAAACAAGAAACGCTTTGGAGGACGCAAACACAGAGTACAGCAGGCCCTTGCCAGGCGCGGCAAGAATGTACCCTGAAACTGATTTGGAGCCTGTGAAAGTTGAAACAGGAACGCTTTCTTCGCTTGCAAAACAACTGCCTTTGACTGTCGGGCAAAGGGAAAAGCTTTACAGGGAAAAGGGATTGTCCTCAAACCTTGTAGAGGGAATGAAGCTGAGCAATTACGCGTGCTTTTTTGAGGGGCTTTTGAAAAAAAGTTTCAATGCCACAACAGCGGCAGCGCTTTTGCTTGAAGGGCTTACACAGCTCAGGAGAGAAGGCATTGAAAACATTTCAAACGAAATGATTGAAACAGGGCTTTTGCTTGAAAAAGGCAAAGAAATACCGAAGGGAATGCTGCTTGAGTTCCTCAGGCAATGGAACAAAAAGCCGTTCGCAGAGCCGGAAGAAATACTGGGGGAAATGAACATCGGCAAAGCTGATGAAAGCGAAGTGAGGGGCATTATCAGGGGCATAATTGAAAAAAACAGCGGCATTATTGCGGAAAAGGGCGAAAGGGCTTTGGGCGCGCTGATGGGAGACACAATGCGCGAACTCAAGGGCAAGGTAGCTGGCGAAGAAATAAGCAGGGTTCTCAGGGAAGAACTGGCCAAAAGGGCAAAGGAATAGAAGCAGCGCAATTCTAAAAGGTTGAGGAAAAATGCACCCGGCACTCTGGATTAAGGAAAGCAAGGGAGGAAGCCTCTCAGGCAAAAGAATAATTCTGGGAATATGCGGCAGCATTGCCGCCGTCAAGTGTGTTGAGCTTGCCAGGGAGCTTATCAGGCACGGTGCAGATGTAAAAGCAGTGATGTCAAAGGAAGCACAGCGAATACTGCATCCGAACGCCTTGCATTACGCCACGGGAAATTTGCCTGTGCTGGAATTGGATGGAGCGGTCCAGCATGTTGAGGAATTTGGGGAAAAAGGGCAGGCCGACCTGCTGCTGATTGCGCCATGCACTGCAAACACTATTGGCAAAATTGCCTGTGGCATTGATGACACAGCTGTGACAACGTTTGCAACCACGGCCCTTGGAAGCAAAAAGCCGGTGATTTTGGTTCCGGCAATGCATGAAAGCATGTACAAAAACGCGATAGTTGCGGAAAACATCAGAAGGCTCAAAGAGGCCGGAGTTGCCTTTGTTGAACCAATGCACAGCGAATGTGCGGCAAAGTTTCCAAACATTTGGGAAATTGTCCTGGAATGCGAAAGGGCCCTTGGAAGCAGGCCGCTCGAAGGAAAGCAGGCATTGATTGCAAGCGGTGCGGTTCAGGAAGATATTGACCCTATAAGGGTTTTGACAACAAGGGCATCCGGAAAAACAGGGTTAGAGCTGGCAAAAGAAGCCTACAGGCTTGGAGCCAAAGTAAAAATCATTCACAGCAATTTTGCGGGCTTTTCAGGAATTGAAGAAATTGCCGTGAGAACAGGAAAGGAAATGCACGACACTGTTTTGAAAGAGCTTGAAAAAGAAAAGCCGGATTTTTTCCTGATTCCGGCTGCATTAAGCGATTTTAATGTCAAAAAAAGCGAAAACAAGATATCAAGCGAAAAGCCGGTTAGCCTGGAACTGATGCCTGCAAAAAAGCTGGTTGAAGAGGCAAGAAAACATAGCCCGGGACTTTTCATCATAGGGTTCAAAGCCGAAACAAATGTTAGCGGGGCAGAGCTTGTTGAAAGGGCAACAAAAAAGATGACCAAAGCAAAAATGCAGCTGATTGTGGCAAACGATGTCGGAAAAAAAGGCATTGGCGAAGACAGCAACACTGTAACAATAATCTCCAAACAGGGCCAAAAAACGGTTTCCGGCAAAAAGGAAATAATTGCAAAAGAAATCTGGAAAGAAGCCCTGAAGGAAGCCGGCTTAACGGCAAAAACAGGCAAGGGATTGAACCAATAACTATTTAATGTTTGAATGGAATTGGTATGACGAAAAGGCATTGTTTTTGGTTATTGATGGCATTGATTATTGCCATGGCAATAATTCTCATTTCAATTATTCTGATTGCCGGAAATGCATCGCAGGAACCATATCCCGATTATTCCAAGTCTGAACATTGGCTGTCATTGCCTTCTTCGCCTGAAAAGAAAGTGGATGTGTTTTACCTTTACCCGACCTCATTTCAAAAGAGTAATGAAAACGACCCAAACATTTGCGAAATTGACAACCCGTCCATGCTAAAAAATTCAAAAGCGGCATTCGCAACACAGGCCACTGCTTTTGAACCAGTGGCGAATATTTATGCCCCGTATTACAGGCAGGTGGATGCTGCTTATTGCTTAAGTTTGCCTTTGGAAGAACGGGATAAACTTGTTGGCGGCATACCAACATCTGATGCGCTTGCCGCATTCGATTATTACATTAAAAACTATAATAATGGGCGCCCGTTTATTCTGGCTGGCCATTCCCAAGGCTCAAATGTAATGCTTTACCTATTAGCAGGCTACCTGAAAGAGAATCCGGAAGTCTATGACAGAATGATTGCTGCATATGTTATCGGATATTCAGTAACAGAAGATTACCTTGCCAAAAATTCCCACTTAAAATTTGCCGAAGGCCAAAATGACATTGGCGTTATTGTTTCATATAATACCGAAGCGCCTGTAGTCGAAGGAAACAACCCAGTCCTGTTGCCAGGCGCCATGGCCATAAACCCGATTACCTGGACCAGAACAGAAAAACTGGCAACAGCTGAGGAAAGTTCAGGGTCAATATTATTTGATGAAGAAGGCAAAATTGCGGCTGTAAAGAATTATGCCGACGCCCGCGTTGACAATAACAAGGGCGTGGTAATTTGCAGCACGGCAGATGTTGAAAAGCTAGCCCCGGGAAATCCGGTATTTGGCAAGGGAGTTTTCCATCTCTACGATTATCAGTTTTATTATTTCAACATTGGTGAAAACGCAGCAAATAGAGTTGACAGTTTCTTAAGAAAGCAATAATTTATCCATGCCGGCGAATCAGCAGCACGCCCTCTGCGTTTTGTGAAGATTTAAATAGTCAGGTGGAATAAAAATATCATGAGCTTTAAAAAGATGAAAGAATCAAATTTGTTTTTTGGTTTAACAATGTCGCTGATTGTCCTGCTTATTGTTTCGCTGACATTAAATCTGATGCCTTGCAATGGGCCGGAACAAAACAATTGCCCTGCTTTGGAAATAAAGGCTGCGCCGCTATATCCAGCCTTGGAAATAAAAAATACGCCGCTAATATCCAATTTGGATAATAATCAAACCCTGGTTTATGAGCTCTTTATTAAAACTTATTCGCCTGTTGAATTTGCTAAAATTGAAATTGTTGATTCTGGAAGCAATGTTGTTCTTAAAACACTTTCAGGGGATTATCTCAACGCCAGCCTTAGGAACGTGCCACGGGATAATTCCGCATTTGCCGCACTTTTATGGTTAAATTTGCCAAAACAACAAATTCCGTCATCAATTTATCACAGGGTTTACTTCAGGCAAAACAATGAAGAAGAACCCATTAGCGGAGCAGCAATTAACATTTCAACTGAAGAATTGGCCATTAGCGGGCCTCCGCTAAAGGGGGACAAATGGCTGGCAGCATCTGCACCACCGGGTTTAACCGTACATAGAAAGGCTTTGATAATGCTTCAAGGGCTAGATTTTTTCCCCGAAAGATATGCCATAGATTGGATGCGATATGGCCCAGATAATTTGTTATATAAAAATGAGGGGGCGGTTAATGAAGATTATTATTGCTATGGCAGTGACCTACTTGCAGTGTCCGATGGCAGGATTGTTGATGCAAAAGACGGAATTCCCGACAACAAGCCGCTTGAATATCCAAAAAATCTGCCGCTTGTGAATTATGGGGGAAACTATGTTGTCTTGGAAATTGACCAAAACCATTATGCATTCTATGCCCATTTAATTCCAGGATCAATAAAAGTTAAAATAGGCGACGAGGTAAAAAAAGGGCAAGTTATAGGCAAATTGGGAAATTCCGGAAATTCGGATGCGCCTCACCTGCATTTTCATGTTTGCAGTTCCCAAAATTTCCTCTTTTCAGAAGGGCTTCCTTACTTATTTGATTCTTATAGCTTAGAGGGCGCTTCCAGAAATTGGGAAAAAGATTGGGTTGCAGGCAATTTATCCTGGAACAAATTTTCATCACCCCAAAAAAAGGTCAGTACAATGCCAATTGATGGCGACATCATAGGTTTCCCGGAATTCCAATAATAGATTTAACGGCCTCCGATTAAAGCACCAATAAGTATTTATTATTGCAAGCAATAGTAGGTATTGTTTCTCATGGACTGGGTGCAATTGAAGGAACAGTTCGACAAGAGCAATGTGCTTGAGTGGATGAGGCATCTTCCTGACCAGTGCATTGAAGCTGTTTATTACGCAAAAAAGTTCAAGCCAAAGAAAAGGCAAATTGAGAACATTGTTGCCTGCGGAATGGGCGGCAGCGGAGTGGGCGCTGCAATCCTGAGGAACCTGCTCAAAAAGGAATTGAAAGTCCCTTTTGAGGTGTTCAATAGTTACGAGTTGCCGGCTTACGTTGGCAAAAAAACATTATTGCTCTGCGTTTCTTTTTCCGGAGATACCGAGGAAGCGCTGGCTTGCTTTTCCGAAGCAAAAAAGAAGGGCGCTTATATTGTTTCAATTACAACCGGCGGGAAATTAAGCAAAATCGCAAAGCAAAGCCTGCTTGCAATGCCGAAAGGAAGCCCCTGCCCAAGAATGGGCATTGCTTATGTTTGCCTTCCATTGCTGATAGTGCTTGAAAAGCTCGGCATGGTTGAAAAAAAGAACAGCGAATTGGGAGAAGCTGTTTTCCTGCTGAAAAAAGAGCAACTTCATTTGGAGGAAAAAGCAAAAGAGCTCGCAATGAAAATGAAAAACAGGCTGCCAATAATTTATGCACCGGAAGAATTGCAGGCGATTGCCTACAGGTTCAGGACTGAAATAAACGAGAACGCAAAGCAATTGGCTCTGAACCATTTCCTGCCTGAGCAAAACCACAACGAAATAAGCGTTGCATTCGGAACAACCAGGAAAAAAAGCGAAATATTCCTGCTGAGATGGCAAGGCGAGCACAAAAGGGTGGCAAAGCGCATTGGGATACTGAAAAAAATAATGGGCAAGCATTTTGACATAACAGAAGTGAACCTGAAGGGCAAATCACTCATGGCAACAACATTCTACGCCATATACCTTGCAGCCCTCACTTCATACTACCTGGCGCTGCTCAACAAGGTTGCCCCAAAAGAAATCCCGGAAATAAGCAGGCTCAAAAAAGAACTGAAAAAGTAAACAAAAGCAGAATCAAATCATCTTGCGCCCGCTCTTGCGCAGACTCCGGATGCACTTCTTGTGCCAGTATTGCCCCATCCACTTTTTTTCCGTTCCAGTGCCGCCGCAAAAAGAGCACTGTTCCGCATACTTGCCTTCGGGCAATTCCTCTTGCTTTTTTTCCTTCTGCTTTTCAGCCATTCTTTTTTTCGCCCAATCCAGCTTGCCAAAAAAGCCCATACAATGCAATAAAAGCCCGAAGCATTATAAAAAGCTTACTTCTTTTTGAAAACAAACAAAAGGTTGAGCAGAACGGCAAGCGCAAGGGCAATCAGGGCAAATGCCCACATTTATGCAAGCAATTGTTCAAGGGAAATGCCGAGCATTGCGGAAGCGGTTGTAAAAGAAATTGCGCCTCAATGAAACAGCTGGCGTTTTAGGTTTGCACCAGAAAGAATATAATTTTGCTTAATGCAATGTGTAATATTATGGCGTTTTTGTTTACCCATGAATGGATTGCAAAACTTGCGCTTCAAAAAATTAAAAAGAAAAAACTCGTTTCAAATTATTCCAATATTGATGACTATTTCTTTGGTGCGATTGCACCAGATATCAGATATGTAAACAATTCTTTGCAAAATGTGACTCATCAGCCTATTGCAGAAAATAAAAAGTCTTCATTTGCAGCTGGTTTTGAAACCCATCTTATTGTTGATGACATTTGGTCAAATAAGACCGGCTGGTTGGATAAAAGCCTCTACGAATTTTATGGGATTAATGTCAATGACCCAAAGCAAAAATTTGCACTATACTTCCTCGTTGACGACTACTTCCAGAGCGAAGCCAGCTGGTTGTTCCCTTTAGAATGCGCTGGCTATATTTTGAGGGCAAATGAGTACGGGGATTTGCTGAAATTGGGTTTCAGCAATAATGAAGTACTTCTTTACAAATCATTGGCGGCTGTTTATCTTAGGGAACCCGGCATTGATACTTTTAACGCGTTAAATTTCATTCCAAGCAAATTGGATGAAATGTTGATAAGAAGAGTGTTAGAAGAGAAAAAGGTTTTAACTTCCATTCTAAAAGAATTCAAAAAGGTTTCAATCGAAAAATGCGCCGCATACCTTGAGGCGTATTTATGAGAACAAGAACGAAAATTGCCATAACAATAGCTATGACAGCAGGTTTAGCTTATTTTTACCTGCTTTTTAGGCTATTGGCTTTTTCCTTTAACCTTGCAATTGCCGAATGAAAATTGCCCTACAAAGGATAGCCCCGATGAGATTCGAACTCACGTCCCAGGCTTCAAAGGCCTGTATCCTTGGCCACTAGACGACGGGGCTGTGCTCTGTAAAGGAAGATTATGAAGGAAATAGCTTTAAATTAGTTCCCAAGTTTAGGTTATTTAGAAAGGGAGTGTGGCGCAGTGGTAGCGCATCCGGCTGATAAATTCCATTCAGAAACCGGGAGGTCGTGAGTCCGAGTCTCACCATTCCCACTAGAATTTTTGTAAAAATTTAAAGGTTTCCGCTTTTACTTTATTGATGAGATGAGAGTTTTTTATACTCCAAAAGCGCAATCTTATTATGGCATCCCTTGAAGCAAAAATCCTGATTCTTGCGGTTTTCCTGGCAATGCACTGCATTGCATCCTGGAAAAAATGGTATTATAAAAAGCCGGAAATTGACATGATTACGCATTTCTTGGGAGGCCTTGCTGTCGGGGCTTTCATAAAAGACTGGGCAATAGCAATTGCATTAATCATTGGCTGGGAGTTCCTTGAAATGCTCATGGTGAGCAGGCACTGGAAAGCATTCAAGGAAACGCCCTTGAACAAGGTTAGGGACGTGCTGTGCGGCTTTCTTGGCTACTTCATAGCAGTAAACATGATTTGAAAAAAAGCTTCATTTTTCCGGAACCTGCTTTCAGCGCATTTTCAGCAAGGTGCAAAAATAGGCTCATTTCACCTGAACCTGCATTTCGTCCCAGATTTCAACAAAGCTGTCAACCATTTCGTCAAGAAAGCTTTTTTTGTAGGTGCTCAGCAAGGCTGAAATGTTGTCCGCATCCTTGATGTAAAAGAATGTTTTTCTGCCAACCCTGCGCTTTTCCACAAGGTTGCCCTGCACAAGTTTCACCATGTGCCAGCTTACTGTGCTTGGGCTCAGGCCGATTGCCGCCGCAATCCTTTCATTGTTTGCCCTTTTCTTTGTCAAAAGATAGAGAACAATCTTCCTAAGGCTCGGCTGCCTTAGCAGGGCCATTGTTTCCTGGTTTTCGCCGAGCTGCTCGCCCCTTGTGCTGTAATAGCGGACAAATTTGCCGTTTTTTTCAGCCTTTATAATGTGCCTTTTAAGCAAAAAGTCCAAGTGGTATTGAAGGCTGCCTGTGGCAATCTTTGTGCGCCTTTGGAGCTCCCTAAAATGCAGGCCTGGGCTCTTGCTTATGGCTCGGAAAATCTTGTTCCTTGCCCCCAAGGCAAGTGCCTCGTTTAACTGTTCGTCCTGCATTGCACCAAAAACCCCTGAAAGCAATTATTTCTTGAAAATTGCTATGAAAAGGCAAACGAGAATGCCGAGCTGGAACAGGTTTTCAGCCGCCCTGTGGAAAAAATCCCCGGGGCTCAAAAACAGGTCGAAAACATTCAATGTCCACTCTGCCGAAAACAGGAAGAATGCTATTGTAACGAACAAAAACTTTTTGCTCTTCGTGCGCCTGTAGGCAAGAACAGAAACGACGAACAATGCAACTGAAAACACAAGCACAAGGATTCTTGTCGCAAAGTCAAAGCCGATTGCATAGTTTGTAACAGGCCTGAAAAAATCCCAAACAGCCATATTTAGAAACCTCCATTGAATTACATATTGTTAAACCAAAAAAGATTTAAACCGAGAATTAAACGCATTTCAACAAGGCCGGTAAAAAAATGAAGGAAAGGCAACCAAGATTGAGGTGAAACACTGAACCAAAAAATATGCCGGTTGCCTTCCTTTGGGGGTGACACAATTATAGGAGGTAATTGTTTCACATACCAATTGCTGCGCCCGCTTTATAAAGGCATTTTGGTACAAAAAAACAATGGTGCAAAAATCGAAGCAGAGCCATTAAAGGCATTATAATGGCACTAACAAGCAATTTGAAGAAAGGCATTATTTTATGGAAACAATCAATTCAGGCACCCTTGATTTTTTTCAGGATTGAGTTCTGCACTTCCTTTGGGTTTGCCTTCGCCCTTGTAAGGCGCATGACCTGCCCCACAATAAAGTTGAGGCTTTTCTGGTTGCCCTTCTTCAAATCGGCAACAGCCCGCCTGTTTTCCGCCAAAACCTTTTCAACCGCTTTTTCAATTTCATCCTGGCTCAGGTCCATTGCAAGCCCCTGCCTTTCAATGAAATAAGTGGGCTTTGTGCCATTTGTAAGGTAGGCAATCAGCGCTTCTTTTGCGACCTTTTCGGTTATCTTGTTGCCTGAGCGCAGCATCAAAAGCGAGGAAATTTCCCCTGCATCAAGCTCCAGGGCATCCAAATCAAGCTCGCTCTTGTTCACAACAGCCATGAGTTCCCTGGCAAGGAAGTTTGCGGCCAACTTTGGGTCAACATCCCTTGCAACCAGCTCAAACAAATTGCCCAAGGCAAAATTGCCTGCAAGGACCTTTGCCGAATACTCGTCCAGCGAAAAGCCCTGCACAAACCTTTTTGCCTTTGCATTGTGCAGTTCAGGCAGGGCTTTTTTCAGCCCCTCAATTTCCTGCCCTGAAAGCCTGAAGGCAGTGAGGTCAGGTTCCGTGATATAACCATAATCCTCTTCTGTTTCCTTGCTTCTCGTGCTCCTTGTCGTGCCTTTTGCCTCGTCAAAGGCCCTTGTTTCCATTGCAATTTCCTTGTCGTTCAAAAGCACGGCCTTCTGCCTCGCAGCCTCAAAAGCAAGCGCTTTCTCAACAGCCTTCTTGCCGGAAACATTCTTGACCTCAACCCGGTTGTTGCCGTAAACGCTCACATTGCAGTCTGCCTTTAGCGTGCCTGTTGTCGGCGAATAAACCTTGAGGTATGAAAGGATTGTGGTTAGCTGGTCAAGGAAATCCCTGGCCTCTTCAGGGCTGTCCATGTCCGGCTCTGTGACAATTTCAACCAATGGAATGCCGCTTCTGTTGTAGTCAACAAGGCAATAATTGCTTGTGCCCATTCCAGCTTCATGAACAAGCGCAGCCGGGTCTTCTTCCAGATGAACGCGCCTTATGCCGACTTTTTTGCCGTTGCTCAAAACAATGAAGCCTTTCATGCCAACAGGGATTTCGTACTGGGTTATCTGGAAGTTCTTTGACATGTCAGGGTAAAAATAGGTTTTTCTGCTGAAGAAAAACTCCTGGTTGATTTCACAGTTGAATGCAAGCGCAACCTTCAGCGCATAATCAAGGGCTTTTGCGTTGAGCACCGGCTTTGAACCAGGATGCCCAAGGCAAACCGGGCAGCATGCGGTGTTAGGCTCCTCGGACAGGGTAGGGCAGCCGCAGAAAAGCTTGCTGTCAGTCGCAAGCTGGACATGACATTCAAGGCCAATCATCACGCCTTTTTCCTCGGCCATTCAGATTTGCACCTCCAACAAGTCTTTTGCAAGCATTATTTCGCCGCCGAATGCCTTCGCGGCCTGCTTTTTCAAATCCTCTTTTTCAGCTTCCGGGAAGAAATGCGTCAAAAGCAACTTCTTTGCATTTGCTTTTTTTGCGATTTCACCGCATTCTTGGGCATTCAGGTGGCCTTCGTGCTTAATTCCCACTGGATAGCTGCACTGCAAAACCAGCAGGTCTGCATCCTTGCCCAAATCGATGACTGCATCACAATATTCGGTGTCGCCACTGTAAGCAATTGCCTTGCCCTCAGCCTCAACCCTAAAGCCAATGCTATTTTCCGCGTGCTTTACCGGCTTTGCCTTAATGGAAAAGCCAAAAACCCTTTTTGCATCGTATTCCATTTCTTCAACGGAAATCGGGAACTTGGATTCCAAAAAGCTCGGAAATAATTCAAGATTTTTATTCACAAATTCTTTTGTGCCTTTGGGCCCAAAAATGTCCAATTGCTTTGCCTCACCTTGATTTTGCGTGCAAAACATTCTCCTGTGCTGCAAAAAGCCAGTCAGGTCGGCCACATGGTCGGCATGGCAGTAATGCGAAAAAAACAGGGCATTCACCTTGCTTGGCTGAACTATTTTCTTTAAATTCAAGAAAGACCCGGTGCCCAAATCAAGAACAATAAACTGGCCATGTGATTCAACGAGGTAACCGGCGCAAGCCCTATTCCCGCCGGACAAAGGAATGCCGCTTCCCAAAACAACAAGCTTCATATGAAAGCCCTCCAAATGCCCAACATTCCAAAAAAACAGGGTTTCATTTGTTCAGCTCCCTTATTATTTGCGCGTGAATCCTGCCGTTGCTTGCCACAATGGTTTGGCGGTCGGAGGAAAAAAGCGAAAAAGGCGCACCTTTTTCATCGGTTACCCTCCCGCCTGCTTCCTGCAGTATCAGGACGCCAGCCATGATATCCCATGGATAGGTGCCATGCTCAATGTATGCATCAAGCCTTCCGGATGCAATGAAAGCAAGCCTTGGTGCGGCCGCACCAAGAATCCTTAATGTACCAAGCCGTTTCATCAGCTTTTTAAGCACCAGCAGTCCTTTGGCACGCATGCCCTCACGGATTGACAGTGGAATGTCAAAAAACGCTTCCCGCATTGCCTTAACTTTTGAAACATGAATCCTTTTCCCGTCCAAAAACGCACCCTTTCCTTTCTCCGCAAAAAACAGGTCGCCTGTGGCGGGGTCAAAAACAACGCCAAGCACAGGCTTCTTGTTTTTCACAAGCGCAATCGAAACCGCAAAAAGCTTTAAGCCGCGGGAAAAGTTTTTCGTTCCATCTAACGGGTCAACAACCCACATTTCGGCATTTGAAATCTTTGGGTGCTTTTTGTCCTCTTCAGCCAAGAACCAGGCCTTGGGAAAAGCCTTCCTTATTACTGCCTTTATTATTCTCTGCGCCTCAAAGTCAGCCTCTGTGACAATGCCAAGCCTTGCAGTCTTGACCTTAATATGGTGAAGTTGCCCATAATGCCTCATAATGACCTTGCCTGCTTCCTTCGCAGCCTTTATTGCAACCCTGAGCTCTTCACTTTGCTTCATCTGCATGCCCCCTCAAAAGCCAGCGCGGCTTCAATCATTTTCTTTTCCTGCAAATGGTCCGCAGTAATCATCAATCCAACAGGCATGTTCCTGTGCTCCCCGACAGGAACTGAGGCATGGGGCAGCCCTGCAAGGTTTGCTGGCACTGTACACAGGTCCATTGCATACTGCTCCAATGGAGAAAGCTTTTCAATTTCGTCAAACTTCGGCGCAACAATCGGCATGGTGGGATTTACAAGGACATCAACGCCTGAAAATGCCTGCTTGAATTCCTTAATCAAAAGCGTTCTTACCTTCATTGCCTTCAGGTAATAAGCATCCCTGAAGCCGGCCATCCTTGCAAAAGTGCCGAGCAAAATACGCCTTTTTGCCTCTTCGCCAAATCCTTTGCTTCGCACATTTGAAAAATACTCATTGAAGTTGCCTTCAAGCTTTTCGTGCAGGCCATAGCGCATTCCGCAAAACCTCGCAAGGTTGGTGCTTGCCTCGGTTGTGGAAGCAAGATAATAAGCGGCAATACCATACTTTGCATTCAAAGGCAGGGAAATCTCTTCAACCTTTGCCCCCTTGCCCTCAAGCCTTTTCACGGCATTCATGCATTCTTTTTGCACTGCCTCATCACAGCCCTTGAAAAAATCCCTGACAACGCCGATTTTCAAATCGTTTGAAGCCAAAGGCTTGCTTAGTTCCTCCCAGCTTCCCTGCAATGACGTGCTGTCCCTGGCATCATATCCTGAAATCACTTCAAGCAAAAGCGCGGCATCCTCAACAGTTTTTCCAATGCTTCCAATCTTGTCCAAAGAATTCGCATAATCAATAAGGCCATACCTTGAAACCAAGCCATGGGTGGGAGTCAGGCCGGCAACTCCGCAAAAGGAAGCCGGGCATGCAATGCTGCCGCCTGTGCTTTCGGAAATGCTTGCGTGCGCAAGGGTTGTGAATGCCGTAAAGCCTGCGGAGCCTCCAGAGCTGCCGCCGCAGCTTCTTTTCACGTCAAGGGGATTGCAGGGCTTTTCAAAGCCAATGCCGACGTTGTTTGAAAATGTTCCAAACCCAAATTCGTCCTGCGCAGTTTTTCCCATTATTATTGCGCCTTCCGCCCTCGCCTTTTCAACAACAGTCGCGTCAAACAAGGGCACATATCCTGAAAGGATTTTGCTCCCTGCCCTTGACTCAACGCCCTTGACGCAAATGCAGTCCTTCACGCTTATCGGAACGCCCAAAAGCCTGCCCTTATGGCGGCCTGTTTTGATTTCCGCCTCAATTTCCCTGGCCTGCTCCAATGCAATCTGCCTTGAAACCACGTTGAAGCAATGCAGGCGCGGATTGCTTTTTTCGGCCTCTTCAAGGATTTTTTCCGCATGCTCAACAACGGAAACATTGCCCCTTTTGACCTCTTTTACAAACTCGTTCAAGCCCAAAGCCTTTTTCATTCGCAATCACGTTACCTTCGGCCCCATGAAATAGCCGTCCTTTTTGTGCCTTGAATTCTTCAGCGCTTCTTCCTGCGAAAGGCATTTTTCAACAGCATCCTTGCGTGCCACGTTCTCCAAGGGAAGGGGCTGAAAGCTCGGCTTTTCATTGGAAACGTCAAGCGCGTCAAGTAGTGAAAAAGCGAGCAAAATTTCCTGCAATTGCGGCAAAAACTTCGCGATTTCCGCCTCGGTCAAATTAAGCCTGGCATTTGCGGCAACCCTTAAAAGAAGCTTTTTGTCAACAGCCCCAGCCATGAAGAAAACCGGAAATATTAAAGAATAAAAGGAATTTAAAGGAAATTATTGGGCTTTTCCCTTAATCCAGCCTTTTTATTCATACCTTAGCGCTTCAACAGGCCTTAGTTTTGAGGCTGCCCTTGCGGGAAGCAGCCCTGAAACAATGCCGACAACTGTTGAAAGCACAATGGCAACTATTACCAATTGGGGCGTTACAAGCGTGGAAGAGCCGCTCATCATCGGCATTGACACAATGCCAACAGCGCCAATGGCATAAGAACCAAGCGTGCCGATTATTGCCCCAATGACACCGCCGAAAAGGCCGAACAGGCCTGATTCTATAATGAAAACCCTCTGTATTTCGCCGTTTGTGGCACCCAATGCCTTCAGTATGCCGATAAGCTTTGTTTTTTCAAGCACTGAGGTAAACATGCTGTTTGCAACTCCGACAGCGCCGACAAGCAGCGAAACAGCAGCAATTGCCCCGAGAAAAAGCGTAAGTGTTTCTGTTGCAGAACTGATCTGTTCCTGCATTGCCTGTGCAGAGGTAACGCTAAAATCCTGGTTTTTTTCCGCAACCTTCCTTGAAAGAAGCAACGAAGCTGTAAGTTCTTCCGTTACCTGGTCAACAAGCTCAGAGTTTGACACTTTTGCCTGGATTGATGAAAAAGTGCCGCTCTCCACAGCGGTAACATCCCACGCGCTCTCATAGGACATATAAACAGCGGAATCACTGTTGCCTCCGCCAAAACCGCCGCTTCCTGTTGCGGCCAGAATGCCAACAACGGTGAAAGGCTTGTCACCAATCACAACACGCCGCCCAATGGTAAGGTCCTGCTTGAATATTCCGTTGGCAACCCTGTTGCCAATCACAATAGAGCTTGAGTCGCTTGCGGAAAGAAAACGGCCTGAAGCAAGGTCAAGGTTTGCGGTTTCCTTCCAGGTAACAGTGTTCACGCCTGAAACCGTAACTGAGGACTCTTCAGCCTGAAAAACCATGTCCGCCCTGCCGGAAACATACTCGGTAACATACTTCACGCTTGGGTTGCTCGCGATTACAATTGCATCCCTTTTTGTAAGGGTCGGCGTTTCTTCGGAAGAAGATTCTTCTACAAAAAACCCTCCGCCAGGGCCGCCGCCCCTGAAAGCGCCTCCAAAAGAGCCAGCCCTGCTGTAGCCAGGGCTAACCGTTATCATGTCAGCGCCAAGGCTTGAAAGCTGTTCAGTAACGCTTGCCTGCGCTCCCTCACCAATGGAGATTATGGAAACAACCGCGGCAACGCCGATTACTATGCCCAAAAGAGTGAGCCAGGAACGGAGCTTCCTGTGAAGAATGCTATTCAGGGACAGCTCAAAGCAATTACGGAGATTCAAGGAATCACTTCTTTGCCTTGCCAATTGAGTGGCTTATCCGCCAAATAATGCCTTTGACCTTGTCAGGCCTGAAAAACCAGGCAAGCAAAGCCAAAGACAAGACAGTGGCAGCCACAACCGCAATCAGGCCGGAGCCAAGCAGGAAAATTGCCACAAGGAACATTGCGGTAATTGCGCCAATAGCCATTGCAAGCCTTTTCCAGTTCTTGTTCCCGGCTTTGAACCTGTTGAAGGCAATTGCGCCGCCGGCAAGCACTGCAAGCAATGCCCAGGCAACGATTCCCAAAGAACTGTCCTGGGACCTGGTCCTCATGCCTGAGGTTCCTGTGGTTTCACTTGAAGAGCTTGAACTTAACTGCACGGTTTTCTGCACACTTTGCCTTTCACCGGTTGTGTCCGTGTAGTCTATCTGTATGACCAGTTGCCTTGAACTGTTTAAACTGCTGTTCGTGTCACCAAAGTTTCTTCCGGCAGAAGAAGGGTCTGTCCCGGAAGAAGGCGGACCCTGCGAAGAGGGCTGACCTTGTGAAATGGCAGTTGTCTGCAGTTCAAAGTTTGCGAGGGTAAAGTCCCCCTTGTTTAGATTGCCCAAAATGGACGTGTTGCTGCCGCTTACCCTTATGCCAGCCTGATTGGGAATCTTTACCACAACGGCATCAGCATTGTTGGAACCGATGTTTGCAAGGCTTATTGAAACCTGGCCAGTGCTAAGCATTTCGGCGCTTACCTCAAAGTCGGTTTTGCCGCCTAGTATAAGGCCAACCTGTGAACTCTGGGTCCTTGTGCCGTCGGAATCCATAAAAGTCAGGGTTATGTCCAACGGGTATATGCCTGTCGCTATGTTCGGATCAGCGGCCACAAGGTAATCAACGCTTTCGGCCTCGCCTGGCTTCAGAACTGAAATATACCGCCTATTGTCAGAACCAAGCGGCAGGATAAGGTTGTTTGCCTCGGCCCATGAAAAAGCAATGTTTGAAACCGCTGTTCCACCAACGTTCTTTACCGTGAAGACCATCTGAGTCTGGTTGCCGGGATTAATGACAGTGGGCGCGACTGTCACATCAAGGGTTTTGTCTGTTTTTGAAACAGGAATGGATATTTCCTGGATTGTGGTTATCTCCATTCCAGTATCGCCCCTAAGATAGGACATTTTTACCGTTGCGGGGTAGTACCCTGGAGACGTACCCTCTTTTACCCTGAATTTGAAGATAAGCGTTTTTGTGGAGGCCTTGCTGATAACTGCAATTCCATCCTGGGCGTCAATTGCCTCAAAGTCGTCGCCGATGTCAAGGGTTGCATTCAGGTCTGTGATTGAAAGGAAGCTTCCGTTGTTCTTGACATCCACCGCGAGACTTATAAGGCTCCCGGCATAAATTGTCGAAGGCAGGAAGCTTGTGTCAGTTACCTCGAGCAAGTAGGCTATGTCCACGCCGCCCTCGGCGCTTGCCGACTGCAGGGCAGGCAAGACAATCAAAAAAGCCAAAACTATTGCAGCAAGGTATGTTTTCTTCATTTCATTCCTCCAGTGGGTTGTATTCCCATTTGTGTAAGCGCATCCATAACCTGTTGGGGCGAAGCATCTGCAGGCAAGCCAAGTGCAGCCAGCACATCCGCATTTGAAGCAGTGGCAGGCAAGCCAAGGCTTTCCTTAATGCCTCCAAAATCCGGGAAACCAGCATTATCACTCGGACCACCAAAAGGGCCGCCGGACCTGTCACCCGCATTAAAATCACCAGGACCACCGGACCGCTGGTCCGCATTAAAATCGCCAGGACCGCCAAACTGGCCTCTTGGCCCGCCAAAAAGCATCCTCTGGCCACCCAGGAAAAAAAACAATGCCACCGCCACCAATGCGATTGCGGCAATTGCAGGAACCGCCATTTTCCGGTTCATGAACCAAACCTCTGTTTCTTGTTCTTGCCGTCGTAAATTATTTTTCCGTCCTTAAGCTCTATAAGCCTCTCGGCATAAGTGGCAATGTCAGGCTCGTGCGTCACAAGAACAATGGTTTTGCCCTGCTTTTCATGCAGGTCCACAAGAAGGGCCATTATCTCAAGGCTTGTCTTTGTGTCAAGGTTGCCTGTCGGCTCATCAGCCAGAACCATTGAAGGATCGGCAGAAAGCGCCCTGGCAATGGCAACGCGCTGCCTTTCCCCGCCTGATAACTGCGTGGGCAAATGCTTTAGCCTTTGCTCAAGGCCAACCAGTTTGGCGAGCTCGCTGACAGTGCTGCTTATTTTTTCCTCTTCAAACTCGTGAATTTTCATCGGCAGGGCGATGTTTTCAAAAACATTGAGCGTAGGATAAAGATTAAAGGTCTGGAAAACAAAGCCGATTTTTTTGCCCCTTATTCTTGCAAGCTCTGATTCCTGCAAATCAGTGATGTTTGCGCCATCCAAAAAGACGCTGCCTTTTGTCGGCACGTCCAGTGCGCCAATCATGTTCAATGCTGTTGACTTGCCTGAGCCAGAGGCGCCGACAACAGTCACAAATTCACCTTTGTCAATCTTCATATTTACGCCCCTCAAAGCCGGAACCTCAACCGAATCCATTTTGTATATTTTCCAGACATCCCTCAATTCAAGGACAGCATTTGCCATTGCAACCAACCTAAACAATAGATTTTTCTGCGTTTATAAAAAAGATGGACTTGAAATCCACCAAAAACAAGGCGCCAAAAAAAGGGAATGTGAAAAGGGCCGCAAAAAAAAGCCCTTTCCATTTTTCCCTCGGCACGATTCAGGGGTTATCCACGCCCTCCTTGAACGTGCCTTTGAAGCCGTTGCGTGCATGCGCCTTTCCCATGAAAGGGCCGCCCGCAAAGTCCCTTGGGGGGAAAACCTGGCTTATGCCAAGCCCTTCGGCAAGCGACCTTGCTGTTTCAAAGTCGCCGCTTTTCTTTGCATTGTGCAAAGCGACATAGTCCGCGAAATTTTCCGCGGTTATGATGTCAGTTATCTTCGGCTGGCTTTCAATTGCCTTAACCCAGGCGGCATAATCGCCGCTTTCCAGCGCAGCCTCAACTGCGGATTCTGCTTCCGCCCTTTCGGCCATCTGGTTGAACATTTCCTCGGACACTTTGGGGGCCATTGCCTCGACAAAAGCAGCATAATCCTTGTCCGCCAGAGCCTGCCTCGCAACATCATTGCCCTGGAAATTCTGGAAGCTGCCAAGGGCATAAGCCCCGGAAGCGGCAACAAGGCAAACCGCAAGAACAAAAATGCCTGCAATATACTTTTTTTCCATTCACAAACCTCCTTTTCCACGGCGTGAAACATGCCACAAGCAATGCGGCTTTTGGCATTTAAAAGCAAGAAGGAGGCAAAATGTTCACTTTTAGTCCACATATTTTTTATAGCCAAACAGGCAATAAATAGGTAAATGGGGCAGTTTATTCCGGGCCCGATGCCGGGCCCGCCGGAGTTCATTCAAGGATTAAGGGGGCCGCCGCTTGAATTCCTTGCAATAGAACTCGTGTACTTTCTTGTGGTTGCCGGGCTTTGCCTGCTGATTTACTTCAAGACAAAAGAGATATACAGGATTTCACAGCACAGGGGGATATTCTACTTCAGGAACATTTTCCTGTTCTTTGCACTTGCATACCTTTTCAGGCTGATGGGCGTAGGGCTCATCATGCTGGACGACCCGGTTGCCCTTGAGATTCCGCGAATGCTGTACCAGGCAAGCCTTTTCCTTGCGGGTTACTTCGGCACAATGGCAATACTCTGCCTTGCAATGGCAATGCTGATAAGGAACGTGAAAAAAGAAAGCAAAAACGCGTACTATGCACTGCACGGAATCGCACTTGTGCTGTCACTGCTGATTGCAACCGAAAGGTCATCCTCAGCACTGCTCGCAATGCAAACCGCCATACTTGCCTGCGCACTGCTAATTTTTTTCATAAAAACGCGGGGAAAAAAAGCCAGTGGTTTCTCGCAGAACAAAATCACTTACCTTCTGTTGGCAATCTTCTGGATAATCAACCTGCTCGCATTCAGCAGGATTCCCATGGAACTGAAGATTCCGCTGTATATCATATCAGCTGGCATTTTCCTCTCGATTTTCCTAAGGGTCAGGAAGAGGTTATCCACAAATGGCAAAAAAAAGAAACCGGCTTGAGATAATCTACGAAATGCTGAAAATTGTGAGGGAAAGCCACAATTCCATCAGGCCGACGCCTCTCTTGAGGTACACAAACATTTCCTCGCAAAGCTTCTCAGAATACTACCGCGAGCTCAAGGAAAAAGGATTCATCAGGGAAGAATTCGACACAAAAGGTAGAAAATTCGTTTCCCTGACGGACAAGGGATTCCAATTCCTTGACAAATACAACCTGATCAGGGGATTCATAAAAGAATTTGAACTGTAAAAACCGGGGCAGAATCATTTCTTCTTTTCAGGCAAAATCTTTTCAACGCCAAGCGCTACTTCTTTCCGGCTTGCACCTTCCCTGGCAAAACCTTTTGCCGTCAGGCAGATTTCCCAGGGCTTTTTCTGAACCTATAAGGTTCAGAAACCGTAAGAGATGCTTTAGCATCTCTAAGGTTTTGCGACGGCAAAAAAGGCTTAAAATCGCGGAGCGATTTTGTTTTTCCCAAGGCTTTTTCTGAACCTATAAGGTTCAGAAACCGTAAGAGATGCTTTAGCATCTCTAAGGTTTTGCGACGGCAAAAAAGGCTTAAAATCGCGGAGCGATTTTGTTTTTCCCAAGGCTTTTTTGCGACGGCAAAAAAGGCTTTTCAATGTCAAGCTTCAAATGAAGCTCCTTGAGCTGCTTTTCCGAAACCTCGCTCGGCGCGTCATCCATCAAAGAAACAGAAGCCTTGTTTTTCGGGAAAGCAATGACGTCCCTGATGCTTTCCGCGCCAGTCATCAAAGCGATAATCCTGTCCAGGCCAAGGGCGATGCCGCCATGCGGCGGCGCTCCGTACTTGAAGGCGGACAAAAGGAAGCCGAACTTGCGCTCAGCCTCTTCCTCGCCGATTCCAAGAGCCCTGAACATCTTTTCCTGCACGTCTCCCCTGTGAATCCTTATGCTTCCGCCGCCGATTTCACTTCCATTCAGCACGATGTCATAGGCCTTTGCCTTTGCCTTCTCCGGCGCGGAGTCAAGGAAATGCAAATCCTCGTCCTTCGGTGAGGTGAAAGGATGATGCATTGCCATAAGGCGCTGCTCTTCATCACTCCACTCCAAAAGCGGAAAATCCAGAACCCAGAGGAAATTGAATTTCTTTTTGTCAACCAGCCCAAGCTTTTCGCCCAAAGCAAGCCTCACGTTCCCAAGGGAAACGCAGGAAGTGCCCCATGAATCGGCAACAAGCAGAATCAAATCGTTTGCCCTGGCCTTTGCCTTGGCAAGCAAAGCCTTCACGTTCTTTTCAGGCAAAAACTTTGCAATCTGGCTCTCAATGCCCTTTTCATTTACCCAGACACTCATAAGCCCTTTTGCCTTGTAGGTCTTTGCAAGCTCGGTAAGCTTGTCAACGTCCTTCTTTGAAAGCTTTCCGCAGCCGCCCTCAACCTTCAACGCTTTTATTGCGCCGCCCTTTTCAATAACGGAATTGAATATCCCGAAATCAGTGCCCTTCATTTCCGCAGTAACATCAACAATCTGCATTTCAAAGCGCGTGTCAGGCTTGTCAGAACCGTACAAGTTCATTGCCTCATCATAAGGCATTCTTGGGAAAGGGGCATTCACGTCCACGCCAAGTGCATGCTTGAAAACAAAAGCCAGCCCTTTTTCAGTCAGGGACACAATGTCTTCAACTTCAACAAAAGACATTTCAACATCAACCTGCGTGAACTCAGGCTGCCTGTCGGCCCTCAGGTCCTCATCCCTAAAGCATTTCACAATCTGGAAATAGCGGTCAAAGCCGGAAACCATGAGAATCTGCTTGAACAGCTGCGGGCTCTGGGGCAAGGCAAAAAATTTGCCCTCATGAACCCTGCTTGGGACAAGATAATCCCTCGCCCCTTCAGGCGTGCTCTTTGCAAGAACAGGCGTTTCAATCTCCAAAAAACCCTGTGAGTCGAAAAAATCCCTGAACGCTTTCACAACCCTGTGCCTGAGGATGATATTTTTCTGCAGCTCAGGCCTTCTCAGGTCGAGGAACCTATACTTCAGCCTTTGGTCCTCGCCTGCAAGAAGATGCTGGTCAAGCTCTATCGGCAAAGGCGATTCCGCAGTGCTCAAAATATCCAAAGAAGAGGCGTGCACCTCAATCTTGCCAGTGCTTATCTCCTTGTTCTCGGTTCCCTCAGGCCTTTTCTCAACCTTTCCGGAAATTTGCACGACAAACTCCTTGCCAAGCTTCCCGGCTTCCTTGTGCACTTCCTTTCCTTCCTGCGGATTAAAAACAGCCTGGGTTATTCCATATCTGTCCCTCAAGTCAACAAAAGTAAGGTTTCCGTGGTCGCGCCTCTTGGAAACCCAGCCCTGCAGGGTAACATTCTTGCCAATGTTTTTCTCAGACAATTCACCGCAGGTATGGGTTCTTTTCACAAAACCACCAAAAGAATAATGGAAACGTGCAAAAAAACCGTTATAAAGCTAATTGTTGGCTTCGGCACAAAAACTGCAATGCTTTCCCAGAAAGCATTCCCCGCAATTTGGCTTTTTCCTGCAAAAGCGCTTTCCAAGCCCAACCAATAGGGCATGAAACTCATTAAACAGCGCAACATCCTTTGGCAATTGCAATTCAAAGAACTGTTTTGCTTCTACATAACTAATTCCTTCTTTTCCATAAAACCTTTCCACAAAGCGCATTGTATAAGCATCAATAACAAAAGAGGGCTTGCCTGCGGCATAAAGAATGATGTCATCCGCTGTTTCATTGCCAATGCCGTGCAATGAAAGCAATTCTTCGCGGAGCACAGGCAAGGGTTTTTCGAACAACAGGCTTAAACCATACCCATAATTCTTTTCCAGGTATTTTGCAAACAGCACAAGCCTTTTTGCCTTTTGGTTAAAATAGCCGCTTGGCTTGACAAGCCCTGCAATTCGCTCTTGTTTTGCATTCGCAATCTTTTCGCAGGAAAGCATTCTCGCCTTTGACAGGTTTTCCAATGCCTTCATCACGTTTTTCCAGTCAGTGTTCTGCGCCAGAATGGCGCCGGCACATATTTCAAAGCGCTGTTCTTCCGAAAAAGCCTTCCTTGGCCTGTAGCTTGGCACAAGTTCGTTTTTTTCGGTAACAGGCCACCAATATTGGGGGCCGAATTCCAACAAAAGCCTTTTGTAAACCGCAATTGGCTCCATTTGTTCAAATAATTGGACAAAAAGGTTTATAGGCAAGGCTTTTTTTCTGTTGAAAAAAAGCCTTGGGAAAAAAATTTTTGTTTGGGCAAAAAAACCGGGTAAACGCTTTTTTTGAAAAAGATTTATTAACTTGTGAAGCGTAATTAATGAGAGTAATTGCCTTTCAGAATTTAATATAAGTGATTGCCTTTGCTGTTAGATGGAATAATGCCTATTGACGGGACCGCCCTTATTGCCATGGGCAACAACCTGTTGTCGCTTACCGTGCTTATAGCCGCACTGCTTATCGCAACCGTTCTCTTTGCCAAAGTCATCAGTGTGCTTTTGAAAAGGGCGTTTAAGGACATTTCAAAGAGCGCCAAAATAAACCCGACACAATTCATAGTGCTACAAAGGCTCATTGTGCTTGGAATCTACATCCTGGGCTTTTCACTTGCGGCAAGCATGATTCCGGGAATGTCAGGCATCTGGGTTTCGCTGTTTGCCTCTGCGGGAGTAATCGCAATTGTTGTCGGCTTTGCCGCACAGCAGGTTTTCTCAAACGTCATTTCCGGCATTTTCATAGCGGTCTTCAAGCCGTTCAGGGTCGGCGACAGGATAACAGTGAAAAACGAGTACGGCATAGTGGAAGACATCACGCTAAGGCACACGGTAATCAGAACATGGAAAAACGAGCACGTGATAATCCCAAACACCAAGATAGGCGAGGAAAACATCACGAATTATTCCATAAAAGACCCGACAATCGTGGGAACGCTTGAAATCGGCATAGGCTACGACTCGGACATTGACAAGGCGAGAAAAATAATGATTGAAGAAGCGATAAAAAACGCGGGCACCCTGAAGAAATCAAAGGGCGCTGACACAGACTTCCTGAAAAGGGACGAAACGGCAATTGTAAGGCTCACAGAGCTTACCGATTCCGCGCAAAAAATGACGCTTTATTACTGGGCAGAAGACAAGCTGGCGGAAATGAAAATAAAATATGCCTTGATGGAAGCCATAAAGAAAAGGTTTGACAAGGAAGGAATCGAGGTTCCGTTCCCATACAGGACAATTGTATACAAAAGCGATTTGGAAAAACAGGGCAAGAAAAGTTGAATTCGCTTCAGGAGAACTCCATTATGGTTTTTTGCCCTTTTTCTCCAAGCGGCCTCGCCGCCACGCCAAGCCTTCTTTGGACATAATTTGCGAATTCTTTTTCAAAGCCGTGCATTGTGACAACAAGCCTTGGCTCGGCCTGCTTTATGTAATCCATCAGCTGCTGGAAATCAGCGTGGTCGCTTAAGGGAAACAGGGCATCAAAGCCGTTCCTGAACTGCCAGCCGGTTGCCATTCCGGAAAAAACCTTCTTGTGCAGCGAGAATTCAAGCACCTGCAGCAAATGGTGGTTCAGCAAAGAGGGCGGCATTATAAGGACAGGGCTTTCGCCGAGATTGTGCTCGAGCGCAATGTAATCGCCGAGCTTTACGCCGTGCTCTTCGTACACCTTGTTGTTACTGTATATGGATTCGTGCACCAGGGGAACAATGCCTGCATACTCGTTCACGACCTTTGTGAGCTCCTGCGCTTTTCCCAAGGCATAGCCAGCCAAAACCACAAAGCCCTTTTTGCTATTTTCCTTCACAAAGTCGCCGATTTGCCGGTAAACCTGCTCCCGTGCAGGAAAAGAATAGCACGGCTGGCCGAATGTTGTTTCAATGACAAGAATGTCGCATTTCAAGGGCAAAGCGCCCTTTTGGATAATGCTGTCCTGCATTTTGAAATCAGAAGTTACCGCAACGGTTTTTTCCGATTCAACAAGAACCTGCGCGCTTCCAAGAATGTGCCCGCTGTTATGCAATGAAATTGAGGAATCGCCAATTCCAATGCTTTTGCCGAATTTTATTCCTGCAAGGTTTCCCTTTGACTTGCCCATGCCCTCAATCAATGCGGCCGTTTCTTCGGTGCAAATGTAATTTGTCTCGCTGTTTGTTGAAACATGGTCCGAATGCCCGTGCGAAATGATGGCTTTTTCCGCCCTGCAGCCGGCCTTTGCGTCAATGGGAACATTTCCCACAAAAAGGCCCTTGCTCGAGTAAATCTGCATACCTTTACTATTAGGGCATAATGGAATAAAAGCTTTAAGAGGGGCAAGATAGATATGTATAAGGCAATCATCTTTGATATTGGGGGCGTAATAGTAATTGAGCCACACGATTCTGGCCCACGTGATTCATGGAAGGGAATACTGGCTGAAGTGGGCAGCATTTTTGGGCTTGATTCTTCGCTGCTTGTTTCGGGTTTTAAGGAAAACGAGGTCGCTTTGCAAAAGGGCGAAATGACACTGCTGGATTTCTATAAAAAGATAATAGGCAAACTCGGCAGAAAAGATTTGGATCCTCAGCAGCTTCTTGACAAACATCTGGAAGTCTACAGCAGAAAAGGGCCCTATGATAATGAGATGCTGAAGCTTATTGAAAGGTTAAAGGAAAAATTTGCCGTTGCCTGCCTCTCAAACATGGAGCCTGAAATAGGGGAATACCACAGAAGAAACGGCTTGATGAAAAGGTTTGCCAAATGCTTCATTTCTGCAGAAATCGGCCTGAGGAAGCCCGATAAGGATATCTTTCAAAAGGCCGTTAAGAGTTTGGGCTGCCTGCCCGGAGAAATTGTTTTCATAGATAATTGCAAAAAATATGTTGATGTCGCAAATAGCATGGGAATGCAAGGCATTCTTTACGAAAGGCTGGAAAAACTTAAAGCAGACCTTGGGTCATTGGGAATACTATCCTAACCGGCTGTTTTGAATTTGCACCAGCTTCCCAAAAAAATCCTGCCTCAAATTCCTTCGCCCTTCAACCAAATATTTAAAACCAAGTTTGCCGTTATTATAACGTTGTTTTATGGCTGAAGCCGAGAGAATCTTGCACGAAATAGGCGAGGGAATTGACGAACTGCAGGCAGGCATAAGCAGGCAGTCATGGAGAAATGTAAGCAGAAATGTTTTTGCAAACGCCTTGGACAAAAGCGTTTCTGAACTGCAAGGGCTCTACGGCCTTTTTGCCGGGCTTGTTGAAGGCATTGAAAAAGAGCCTGCCGAGGGCAAGCCTGACCTCAGGCCTTTTTTGAAGGAAATGGAAAAGCTTTTGGCGCTTCTTGAAAAAAACCTTGAGTTTGAAAGGCAAAGGAAAAGCAGGGCGCGAACTGTCAACGAGCTTGAAACAGACGAAACGCCGGACCTTTATGCAGATTTGGAACAGCGCATTCTTGGATTGCTTTTGAAGGCGCGCTATTCCCTTGAAAGGGCAACAATCTTCCTGAAAAAACAGGGTTTCACTCCACTGGCGGGAAACAGCACGGCAAGGCAGGTAATGCAGGTCCTTGAAAGAAAAGAAGATGAGCTGCAGGACCTGAGGGAAAAATATGAGGATGTCCGCAAAAAAAGCTATCTTGGCTATTTTGAAGAGGAAACGGTTGCCGACATAGAGCAACAACTTGGCGAGCTGGGCAGGAAAATGGCTGTTGGCTCGGAAGACCTTGAAAAAAGCATTTCTTTCCACAAAAGCCAGGTGGATTACGTGCAGAACAGCTATGCCGAACTTAAGGAAAAGCTTGATTCGTTGAAGCAGACATTTTCCGCTTATAGCGAAAAGGCCGAAGAGCTCATAAAAGATTTGAAAAAAGAGCGCGATTACGCAAAAAAAATCGTGCTTGATGTGGAGCACGAAACCATGCAGTTGCGCAATAGCTACACGCACGAACTGCTGGGACTGCAGGAAAACAAGCTTTCGGCAAAAGCAGAGGCTGAGAAAAAGTTTGAAGTGGAATTGAAAAGGCTGCACGGCCAGCTAGCTGAACAATTGGACATTGCAAAGCACTTTAGGAATATTGCGGAAAGCAAGCTGAAAAAAGAAGAAGAATTGGAAGAAAAAATCAAAAGGCTCACACTACTTTTGAAGACCAAGGAAAAGCACGAAGCAGTAAAAAGGCAGTTTTTGAAAAAAACAAAAAAAATCCGGTAGTGCGCTCAATCAGCCAACTCACTTTTCGCCGCGCAAAATGTCTTCCAGGCACTGCCTTTCCCTTATCAAAGAAGCCTTGCCGCCGCAAACAAGCACGCAGGCAGGCAAACCCCTTGAATTGTAATTGGAACCCATTTCAAAGCCATAAGCGCCGGCATTAAGAATTGCAATAATGTCCTTTTCGTTTGGAACAGGCAGTTCTCTCAATGTTTCCCTGTTCTCATTGAACACGTCGCCTGATTCGCACAAATTGCCGGCTACCAAAAACTTTTTCGTGCACACGCCATTCACATTGCCGCACACCACAATCTCGTGGAAGCTGCCGTAAAAAGCAGGCCTTATCAGGTTGTTGAAGCCGGAATTCACCCCAATCACAGGAACGTTTTTTTCCTCAACAGTGTTAACTTCACAAAGCAGCACGCCGGCATCACCCACAATGCTCCTGCCAGGCTCAATCGCAATCCCGGCCTTGAGCCCCGAGGCATTCATTTTGGACACAATGCCCTTTGCATACTTTTCAAGCGGAAAAGCGACCTGCTCTTGCCTGTAGCGAATGCCAGGACCGCCGCCAAAATCAACAAATTCAAGCCTTTTGCCAAGAATCCGCTCAGCCTTTTCGGCAACGGCAATTGTCTTGCCGGCTGTTTCAAGAAAAACATCAACATCCTCGCCAAGCCAGCCGGAACCTATGTGCTGGTGCAATCCAACAATGTCAAGGCCCATTGCCTTTGCCTGCAAAAAGGCAGATTCTATTTGTGATTCAGGAATGCCGAATTTTATGAACTTTCCCGCAGTTATTGTGTGTGAATGCGCCCCTGCGCCAAAACCAGGGTTCCAGCGAATGCTTGCCCTGCCCTTAAAACCAAGCCCTTTCATCCGGCGCATCTGCGAAAAGCTGTCAATGTTTATCACAACGCCTGCTTCAATGAGCTGCCTGAGCTCATCATCGCTCACGCTTGTGCCAGTAAAAAGAACCCGTTCCCTTGAAAAGCCGGCGCGCAAGGCAAGCTCAACCTCGTTCGGCGAAACAGCATCAACAAAAGCGCCTTCTTTTTGAAGCAGCCGCAGCAAGGCAAGCCTTGAATTTGCCTTCACCGCATAATGAATCCTAGGCTTCGCACCCTGCTCTGCAAAAGCAGCCCTTATTGCGCGAAAATTTTCAACAATCCTGTCACCATTGTAAACAAACAATGGCGTGCCAAACTGCTTTGCAAGGGCCTCGGCACTTAAACCCCCAATAAAAAGCCTGTTTTCTTTCACATCCAAATGCCCTGCAGTTTGCCACCACATTTTTTAACCACACCATCAGTTTTCCTTTGGGGCAAAATAGCCGGGATTGAAAAGCCTGTTTATTATGAGCTCGCCCCATTTTTCGGCAAGCACCTGCTTTTCCTGTTCAAGGCGATAAGGGTCAAGGCTCTCAAACTCTTTTTCCTCAACGGCCTTGACAATAATGGTTCTGCCACCCATCAGCTCTATTTCAATAAGCTTGTTCAAAAGCGCCTGAATCTTGAAATCAGGCTCTTCGTACAGCACGAAGACAAACACAAGGCTTGCTTCACCCTTGACTGCATGCACGGCCGCGGGAATGTCCTCCGGAAAAGGCACAAAAATCGCGTCAACTTCAGCATCGGCAATCTTTGAGCGCAAAAAAGCCTCAAGCTCGGGAAAAAAGTTAATTCCCGTCTTTGAGTCAGAAACAAGAAAAATATGCATAAATAAGAACTAGGGCGAAATTATTTAAATAACCTTGCCGGGATTTAAAGTTATTTTTTGGGCTTAAAGAAGCTTTTCAAATTCTTCTCTTGCCATGCCAAGCTCTTTTTTGATTATTTTCAGCAATAAGCCCCTGTCAATTTTCCTACCGGAATGGATTGGCACCACAAGTATTTTTCCATCGGCATTTGCAAAGGTTGCATGGCTTCCTTTTTGCCTCAGGAACCTATAGCCAAGCTTTTCAATTATTTTAATCAGCTGTTTTGGAGAAACAGGCTTCAGCTTAGGCATTTACCACAACTTCTTTTATTTCAAAGAACCTTTTCTGCGGCTTTTTGTTCAAAGCATCCATTGACTCAAGATAAAGCTCAATGGCCTCTTTTATGTTAACCATCAGCTCTTTCACAGTCCTGCCCTGCGAGTAACAGCCAGGCAGCTCAGGAACCTCGCCAATGAAATAGCCATCCTGGCCCTCTTCAACCAAAATCTTGAAAGTCTTATCCATTTCAACCACTAAGAATATATTTCACGGAACCGAATAAAAAACGGTTGGATTAAAATGGCTTGCCGAAGATTAAGGTTATTTATATGCGCAAAGAACGATATTCCCTTTGGTCTGAAAAAGTGCTTGCAAAAGTTTGGGAAGAAAAGAAAGGCAAATAGTCTGGCAAAGCCTTTTGCCATTGCAAAAGCCTTTTATTTTTGTTAAGGCAAATAATACTTGGTAAGAAAAATGAAGGAAAGAACGTTTGACGTTGTCCTTGAAAAAGACGAAGAAGGCTGGTTTATTGTGGATGTCCCTGCCCTGCCTGGGTGCCACACCCAGGGAAAAACGAAAAAAGAAGCATTGGAAAACGCAAAAGAGGCAATAGAACTCTGCCTGGAAGTAATGAACGAAAAGAAAACAAAGAGAAAAACGCCTTTTGTCAGCATTGAAAAGGTCGCAGTATATGCCTAATTCCGTAAAAATAAGAAAAGTCCTGGCAGCACTGGAAAAATTCGGATTTCAGCAAACCAGGCAGAAAGACGCCCACGCATTTTTTGAGCACGCCGACGGAAGAACAACGGTAATTCCAATGCACAAAGAAATCAGAATAAAGCTGCTCACAAAAATAATCAAGCAAGACCTGAAAATGAAAAAAGACGAATTCCTCAAACTACTCAAATAATATCGCCAGAACCAATGCTTGCTTTTGCCGCAAGGCAATCCAAAAGCTTTATTTTCTAGAATATGCACAGTTATACTATGTTAAAGCCAAGAAAGAACCCTTTTGACAGGCACAAAAAAACCGCGTAATCAGGCATTAATAGGAAGCATGGCAGGAGCAGAGCGAAAGCAGTTGACTTCCGAAGAATACAAAAAATGGCTGGAATCAAGATTACCCGCAAAGCTGCAAGCAGTGAAGCCTCTTACACGCCCAGAAAAAGCAAATGAACTGTCGCTGCTTGCGATTCGGAAAGGAAAGGCAATCGGGCGTGGCCCTAGCAGCTTTGTTAACTTCATCCAATACAGAAGAACCTTAAAAAAAAACTTGGAGTTCCACCATCCTGACCCAGCAGAAAGAAGGAAAGCCTTCATAAGTGCAGTGGGCGGCAAAGACGAAATAGAAAGGGCATGCAAAGGCATAAACCAATGGGCAGAAAAAATGGAAAGACCTGACCTGAAACTCACGTTTGACGAAATGATTGACCTAATACTGAAATAAGGCTGCCCACCGCAAGCCATTTAAATAACCTTGCCGAAATTTAAGGTTATTTTTTACGAAAGTTAAGGGCCCTGTAATGTCGTTATCTTTAAAAACTTGTAAAGGGCAATATTTTTCAGGAGAATATAGCATGCCAAAAGAGAGCCCAAAAATACCGGAACGGGGAGTTATTATCAGGCTTCTGAATAATATGCCTGAAAACTATTCCGGCGTTAAAGAACACTGCTTGCTCTGTGAGCTGGCGGCAGAAGAAATTGCAGCACAATTAAAGGAAAAAGGCGTTAAAATAAGCCCGGAATTTGTTTCGAGGGCCGCTTTGGCACACGATGCTTTCAAGCAATTCGGGGAAAAAGGAAATGAATGCTTTTTGGCAAAAGACCACTTCACAAAAAAAGGTTTTCCAGAATTTGCGAAGGCGCTGGTAACAAATGCGCTTCAAAGTCCTGATTTTGAAAACCAGGCTAGACTGGTTGAACTGAGTTTAGAGCAAAAAATAGTGACATACAGTGATGACATTTGCAGGGGAATTCCGATAAGAGACAAAAATCAGCAAATCATAGGATGGAGAAACGACATCTTTCCCTTGGATGAAGCATGGAAAAGCATAGAAGACAGAATAAAAAGAGGAGAATTCAAAAGAGAAGGAAGCATAAAACAAGAATTTGAACTTGTAAGAATAATTGAAAAAGAATTAATTGGCAAAGGGCTTGACATAAAAAAACTCATACGCAAGGTAAAGGAAAAAAACCTTCAGCCCTGAATAAAGCAACCATTTTTATAGTTTGAATTGTCACTATAGTTATGGCAAAATTTGAAACTGTCTTCTTAGCTGGTTTTTTTGACTACCTGCACAAAGGGCATTTGGGAGCCCTTAATAGATTGAAAGATATTGATGCCGAAAAGATTGTTGTTTTTGTCGGTCCAGATGAAAGACTTAAGCGATTAAAGAATGTTACTAATAGTCAACCCCTGCCCGAGCGGATTAGGAGGGTTGAACACGCGTTAAAAAAGCTTGGCTTGGGAAAAAAAGCAAGCGTTGTTGTGTCAGAAACCTGGCCCCCGAAACAGGCCGTCAATGCAGGCAAAAGGGACGTAATGCTGGTTTATCGCGTTTCCAAAGAACAACCAGCATACATTCAAAGGGATATGGCCAGCATAAATCTTGCAAGAAAAAAACTCGGCTTGAAGCCACTGAAGTTTATTGTAAAGAAAGCGCCAGAATTTGGAGTATACTCAACTTTGATTAGGAATGGCTTAAAGAAAGGCAAGTCACCCCGCCAAGTTGCTGGTTCTGTCAGACGAAACAGGCGAAACGCCCTCAAATAATCCCGTCGAATCTAAGGTTGTTTTTTCTTAGAGGCAAGTAAAAGCATTCACCGCAAGCCATTTAAATAACCTCCAATTTAGTTAATACTAAGGTTTTTTCTTATGCCGGATTTTGACAAGTTTGACAACCCGTCCTATAGTTCGGAACAGGTTGAGTTTGAGGACGAGGGCATTGCAGGGCAGGCAATGGAAGCGATTGAGCCGGTGAAAAAGTTCCTGCCTGCGATAATCGCGGTTATTGTCATTGCGGCAATTGCATGGTTTGCATATGATTACTTCATTGGAAGCATGCTGCCTGTGACCCTTTCGGTCAAGGACACTGAAGGCAAGCTTTTGGATGAAAGCAACTTAAAGGTTTACGCCGAAGGCCAAAACCAGCCGGTTTTTGAGGATAGCGGCCTGGCAACCTATGACCTGAAGCTCAGGCCCGGAAACTACCGGTATGAGATTACAGCTCCGGGATATACGGTAAAAAAAAGCACTTTTTTAGTCAGCGCGGAAGAAAAAGAGGCTGTGGCAACCCTTTCCAAGGACATTGACGTTGAAATCCTTAACTTTGAGCAAAACTTCCCCAAAAAGCTTTTTGCCGGAGGAAAAGCAGCATTTTCCGTGCAGCTGAAAAACCAGGCGAATTCAGCCGCAACAGTCGAGCTTGTTTCAGAAGGCGACATTGCAGGGATGGTTGAATCAGGCTCAATCAACTTGCCGGCAAACTCAACACAGGAGGCGCAACTGGAAATAAGCGTACCTGCAGGAACAGCGATAAAGGACAGCAAGAAAGGCGACAAAAAGAATGCAGTGCTCAGGGTGAAGTATACGGCAAAAAAAGGCCAAGCCGACTTTGTGCTTTTCCCAAACCCGGCGCTTGAGATAAAGGTTGACGAGGCAAAGTTCGGCGCAAAGGCAGGCGAAAAGGATTCGGACGAAATAAGCATAAAGAACGGCAACGATTTTGCAATAGACGACCTTGTGCTCACAATTGAAATAACAAGCGCAATAAAAAACAGCGCCAGCGAGGCAAGGCAATGGTTCCAGTTCACCGAAGTTGCAAACCAGTCCAACCCGCAGGAAATAAAGATAAGCAGCATTCCGGCAAATGCAACCGTTACAAAAGAGCTTCAGGCAATCCTGCCGGCAACTGCCCAAAAGGAAGCAGGCATAAAAGGCAACGTTGTGCTGAGCGCGCCATACCTTGCGGAGCCCATAAAGAAAACGCTCACCCTTGACGTCACCGAGGGAGCGGAATACGGCATCAGCGCGACGCTCACCCCAAGAAGCCCGATAGGCATAGAATGGAGCGAAACACTGGGAAAATACGAGGGCAAAATGCTAGATTTAAAGATAAAAAACACAGGCAAGCTAGATTTGGAAAACATTGTTTTTGCGGTCGCAAACAGCGCGATTTGCAGCACGGACTGGCTTGTCCTGATTGAGGACACTATTGATTCGCTTCCGGCAGGGGAAACAAAGTCGTTAAAGCTGAGCGCAAGCGCGCCGCTCGCAATGAGGGGCAGGGAGGCTCCAACATACTGCTCGCTCCATTACAGGTTTGACGACCCGACAAAAGCCGGCGTGTACGCTGAGGAAACGCTCACAAACTTCATTGAAGTGAATCCTGAAGCGTAAAAAAAAGCGGCCTGGAAAAAAAGCGTTTTTGAAAAGCGTTAAAGGCTGTTCTGGACAAGCGCCTTAAGGCTAGGGGGCGCGTCAAAAGACTTTGACAAAAAATCTTCCTTTGAAAGCCACCTGCTGCTCGCAATGCTTTCATTGCTCTTGTGCGGCAAAATGACCTTTGCTTCGGGCTTTGCCTCGCACCTGAAAACAGTGCACACGGCAAGGGCACCGTCGCTTACCCTGTTAAACCAGTAAATGCCCAACGGCATTCCAACTGAAACATCAAGGCCTGTTTCCTCCTTGACCTCGCGCAAAAGAGTGTTCATGGGCTCTTCGCCGTCCTCAACCTTTCCGCCAGGCAAATCCCAGATTTTCTTCCTGCCAATCTCCAATTCAAGGGCAAGAAATTTTCCGTCCCTTGCAATAAGAGCCTTCATTGCAGCTATTGCAGCCATAAGAAAAAAATTAGGTGAAGGAATGTTTAAAAAGGAAACTAAAAAGGGGGGAAAGCGGCAACTGCACCGCGGCTGCGCAGCCCAAAAAAAAAAGCGTGTGGTTTTTGCAAAAAAAAGCGGAAGTGCGCCTGTCCCGGCGCCCCCTGCTTATATTCTTTTTGCTTTTTTCAAGGAAATATTTAAACTTATATGGCGCCCTACATAACAAAAATTTTTTTGGAAAGTCTCAAATACGTGCTTTTAAATCTATTCAGCGCAAAAATGCCCAAAGAAGGTTTAAATTAAAGTTTATATAAGAACTAATACGGCCTTCCGATCAAAAGAGCCGGACAAGTGCCGGCTGAAATTCTTAAGCAAAGAATGTTTTTTGGCGGATTAAAAAACGGCTTAAAAAGCAAACAAAAAAAGCCGGAAAAAACAGGCTTTTTTTGCCTTAAAAGAATGGGGTGACAAAAAAAATGAAAAGCGTTATTGAAAATGCCTGCGGAAAAAAAGAAACCGCAAAGGCAGAACAAAAAGAAGACGACTACGGCCCTGAACACCTGAAAATGATCGTGGTGGGAGCCGGAGGCGGCGGTTGCAACACAATAGACAGGCTTGCAAAAAAAGGAATCAGGGGAACACAGCTCATAGCAATAAACACCGACAAACAGCACCTTGCGATGATTGACGACAGCGTTTCAAAAATACTGATAGGAGAATCGGTAACCAGGGGCCTTGGTGCAGGCGGCTATCCCGAAATAGGGCACAAGGCGGCAGAAGTAAGCAAGGGCAAGCTCGAAAAAGCCCTTGAAGGGGTTGACATGCTTTTCCTTTCCGCAGGAATGGGCGGCGGAACAGGAACAGGCTCGGCGCCGGTCATAGCGCAGATTGCAAAAGAACAGGGCGCAATAGTAATCAGCATAGTAACCTACCCGTTCCACCTTGAAAGGGCAAGAATAATCAAGGCGGAAGAAGGCATAATGGAACTGAGCAAGGTTTCCGACACGGTAATAGTCATAGACAACAACAGGCTGGTTGAACTCGTGCCAAACATCCCGATAAGGGACGCGTTCAAGGTTGCGGACGAAATAATCGCCGCAGCTGTCATCGGCATAACGGAAACAATAACACAGCCAAGCCTCATAAACCTGGACTTTGCCGACGTGCGCTCCATAATGTCAAACAAGGGACTGAGCATGATTGCGGTCGGAGAATCCAAGTCAATGAACAAGGTGGAAGAAGCTGTTGCGGACACGCTGCACAACACACTGCTTGACGTGGACATAACCGGGGCAAAAGGCGCGCTCATCCACATAACAGGCGGGCCTGACCTCACGCTCGGAGAGGCAAACGCAATAGGCGAAATGCTCACCGACAAAATAGACCCGAAAGCCATGGTAATATGGGGAGCAAGAATAGACCCAGGCATGTCAGAAAAGCTCAGCATCATGGCAATCTTCACAGGCGTGCAATCCCCCAACATTACAGGCGTGGGAAAAAACGCGGAAATTGAAAAAGCATACGGCGGCGGAAAAGGCAAATCCCTGGACATAGCATACATGTAAGATTTGGAAGAAAAAGTTTTTTGGAAAAAGCGGGGTTTTTGCCCCGCTTAATCCCTGTTTTTATTTTTTTAAAAAAAAGAATTAGCCCCTGAAGGGGATTGCCTTTTCAAACCTTTTTGGAATTTTGCCTAAAAAGTAAATATGTGTCCATCAATCATAAGAATGTTTTGCCCTACAACACAATTATCTATTCCTTTTGCCACTCTTTTGTACACTGGAATAGTCATTCCACAAGTACTACTTATAAAATGAACATGGCCTCGTGATTGGTTTTCATATTTTGGGCCATAACATATGTCAGCATCACCAGGCTCGCGTTTCACCTCGGCCCATGCCTTGGTTGTATCTAAAATTTTTTCTCGCGTCATATATGCTTGCCTCCTTATATTATTTTTCTTTGAACGCCTTTAAATTTATTCCACTAGTAGGTTTCCGGTGAAGGCCCTATCAGAAAGCCTAAAATAGTGGTTGAAGCACTATTGAATTAGTTTACAATGACAAAAGTTAACTTGAAAATGAACCTGATTCACTTACTAAAGCTCTATGCATACACAGTGTTGCACCCAAAAACTTTTTTACGAGGCATAATAATCATTGTCGCTCATATTATTGCAGTACCCGTTGCTATCTTTGTAGCTTCTCCAATAAGGCTTCTGATGGAATATTTGGTAAACATGGGACTTCCATACCTTGCAGTTGTTCCATTTCTATTACTCTTAGCAATATTTTTATTCATTATTTTCATTTTGATATTCGCTTGGATTTTTCTGCCCTTATATTACCTTTTTAGAATTCTTCGCCTTGGGTGGAAAAAACTTGGGCTAAAACAAAGAGTTATTGTAGCAATTGAATCGCAAAGCAATGACAAAGTCTTTTCACAATACTTGCTGCAGCAAGCATTAAAAAATTCAGGTGATTTTATGAATAAGAATGACGAAGAACTAAAACAAGCGGTAGCAAAGCTAAGCGAAAAAGAAATTCAAATAGGGATTGCTTCTACAAAAAAATTGCTTATAATGAAAACACCCGAAGAGCTTGAAGCTGGATTATACCCGGCTTTTTGGGCAACGGCTAATTTGCCTTTAGACACTATTAAAGAATTAATCGAAGAAGTTAAAGAAGAAAAAAGAAACGAGTTGCATAGGTTGCACAGAGTCCAACAAGAAAAAGAAGCAAAAAGATTAAAGTTCCAAAAAGAACAAACTGCAAAAGGTCTTGAACTATATAAGGACAAGTGGATTCCAATAAAAGAAGCACAGAGAAGAAAAGCTTTAGAAATCGGCTTAGAAAACAATTTTAAGGAATTGACGCCGTATGAGTTTGAAGAATTTGTAGCTAAACTGTTCGATGCCATGGGTTATGAAACTAAAGTAACAAAGAAAACTGGTGACTATGGGATAGATGTTATCGCACGGAAAGGGAAGGATGTAATTGCAATTCAGGTCAAGCAATTTGCAGCAGGAAATAATGTTGGAAATCGAGATATTCAACGATTATTGGGGGCTATGCAATTGAAAGATGTCAAAGCCAACAAAGGTATTGTTGTAACAACTTCCGATTTCACAGTGCAAGCAGAACACCAGGCCAGTGAAACACCAGTTGAATTATGGAACAAACATATTTTGCACCAGATGGTCAAAAAATATTTGATGCAATAAGAAAAGAAAAAAGAGTAAGTGATTTGAATGGTTTCATTACAAGTAGAAGGGTTGAAAGTAGTAATTGAATACGAACAGAAACAAGGCAGAACCGTATTTGATGTTCATTCAGATAAGACCTATGGCGGAATGGATTTGTTAAGCGTGGATTTGAAAGGCAAGGAACTGCCTCGCCTAATTGAGGTTAAGGCTTCAAAGAGTGAAGACAGTATACCTGATTGCTACAATTCAGAGTTCATAGAATCCTTTTCGGGCTTGCGTTTTAGGGCAACCCACCTTTATGCCGTGAACATAAAAGAAGCTGGAAAGCCAAAACTTGCAATAATCCCAAAGAAAGAAATTGACAAATATGCAAGAGAACACATAAAGCTCACAAATATCAGGCTGGCAAGAGGCATAACGAAAAGAATTAAAGAATTCAGAGTAAAATTGGCGTGATTCAAAATGGCTTCAAGAAGCACAACTGGCGGCATGCATGACTTTGTTGACTCAGATGATTTGTCTTCTTTGGAAGGTCAACTTGGTAGGCACGCTCCATTAATGGGCAGTCGCCACCTTTCTTTTTGGAAGCGCATTAAGAAATTGTTCGGAAAGTGATTTGAATGCCTCAACTACCACCTCTATTTGGGTTTGTTATCCTCTTGATTGTAATATCCATTTGTTTATTCGTTGTCGGCACAGTCCAACAAGGAACCACAAACCTTGCGGTAGACAACAACGCAATGAGTGAAGAAACAGCAAAAATAATCAACACAGATGTTCCCGACCCCACTTTGATTTATGTTATTGCCGCATTGATTGCAACTATAAGTGGCGGGATTATAGTAGTCAAAAAACCTTTTGGTTAATTTCCGTTGTTTGCCTGAACCTTGCAAACCTTTTTTACTGAAGCCCGAAGGGCTGGGGCAGCATTTCCGCTATGTAGTGCTGCCCCTTGCGCCTGAATAAGAAAAGGATTAACGGCCTATTTTTTTTAAGTTTAGACGCATTGACCAATCATTCCTAGCTCTTAGTCTTGCTTGTTCTTCCCTTTCGCTTAATTCAATAACCCTTTTTGCTGCCTGTTCGGCCATTTATCCACCTCCTGGATAAATAATTTTGGTATTCTCAAGGCTTTAAAGGTATGCCCAAAAATAACGTCATTAACTTTTTTCACTATTTTTGACAAAAAGGTTCAGAAAAACAACCATGTAAAACGGTAAAGAAAGGCGATTTAAAAAAAAGGTTAGCCCCACCTAATGAATAAATTAAACCATTTATTCCTTAAGCCCCCGAAGGGATTTGAACCCTTGACTCCGTATCATGAATTAAGTTGGAGTTTGTTTGTTATTTTTTCTAGTGAGGGATATTGCGCGGCGATTCTGTTTCTGTGCTTGTTGTTTGAAAAACCTACTTTTTCCAAGAATTGTTGAACAGACTTTTTTCCGATAATCTGCAGCCGCCATCCATTGCTGAGCTTTTTAACATTGATATCCAGGTCCTTCAAACAGCAGGATATTTGCTCAATAAGTCTTTCATTATGCATATTAAGCTCTATTCGAATGTAGGGCTCTTTGTAAATTTTCCTTTTGTCAAAATAAATGCAACCATCCGTATCAAATATGCCCCTAATGCAAGCGACAAGCAGGCTTGTTTCTGATCCGAGAATTTCCTCCGGAATCATAACTTTGTCAAATTTCACCCCGGCAGGCATATTAAATCGCTCTGTGAGAAACTCAAACAAACGCTTTGAATAAAAATTGACCCAAAGGGAGTTGTTCTTTACGCGAATATAAGGGGACTTCAAAGCGAATAACTTACGCGCTATTGGAATAATGGTACTGTTGTAGTATGCCCTGTCAAACCGACTGTCACCCGCAAACTGAATCTGGCCTGTTCTGTTGCATTTATTTGTAAACCCATCTCCAATAAAACAGCCTAGAAACTCGCACAATTCTTCCGAGAGAGGCATATTCGCGTCAAAACTAGTCTTCAACTGGCGCAAATAGTTTTTCTTGATTGCAATGCTTCGTCCTTCTTCAAAGATAGACTTGTGTTTATTATAAGTAGCGAAACCGGCTTTTACTCGGCCCCAGTTTTCGTCCTGACGTTTTGCCCCCGACCTAAAGAATGCAACCAATTTTTTTGGAAGAATTTCACACAGCATGTCAAAAAGTTGCAAGGGCATTGTCAATTGCCCAAATCTGTAATATTCCATTAAATTTTTTCTTTTATTACAGTAATGATAGAACTCCGTCCAGCTTTCGGAACCACTAAAAGCCTTAACGTTTTCAAAAAAACTGCAACGGATTTCGTCAGAATCAAAGTAAATTCTAGCCATTGTATGGAAATCCGCTTTGCCATTTATTAAGAACTGGAAAGAGAGTAGGCTTCCGCTAAAAAATGCTGGTTGGGTGCTTCCCCTAAATAGCCCTGGGAGGGATTTGGACCCTCGACCCCGAGTTTGTTCGACGTCGTTTTGCGAAGCAAAACGTTCTTTTCCCAGGGCTTTTCTTCCTAAGAAAAGGCCTTACGAAACTCGTGCTCTACCAAGCTGAGCTACCAGGGCATGCAAGTAAAAGAATGTTTTTGGGGAAATGCTTTTTAACCCCTTTTCCTTAATCGGATAGCATGCCTGTTG
>Ga0265296_1000673_pt1 | contig 47530 bp, 54 predicted proteins | sample MunlanPumphouse1_FD_189073 | JGI IMG/M metagenome (GOLD analysis project Ga0265296, IMG submission 189073) | Groundwater microbial communities from a municipal landfill in Southern Ontario, Canada - Pumphouse #1 | ecosystem: Environmental > Aquatic > Deep subsurface > Groundwater | place... | reverse complement strand
AGCCGGCATCGGCACGGTCATCGGCATGCACATGGGAGAAGAGCATCGGAAAGAAGCGGAGAAATACCATGTTAACGTGGTAATCGCCGGCCATATGGCCTCGGATTCATTAGGCTTAAATTTATTTCTGGATGAATTAGAAACAAAAGGGTTAGAAATTATTCCTTTGTCCGGGCTGATTAGGGTAAAGCGAAAAAAATAAATATTGGTTGAAAAGACGGGGTTATGCCCGTCTTTTTTTTATTGTAATAATGGGGTATAATAAAATTATGCCAAATAACCAATCCATTAAAGATTTATTCAGCGATGCGTCTGGTCAGCCGGCAGGCAGTGACGAGAGCGCGCCAGCTAAGTTTGTTATTAAAGAAAAAAAATTGAAAATTAAAGAATTGGAACGATTAACTAAGCAAGCGGCCGAAACCTCTGGTTTGCCTTATGTTGATTTAGCCGGCTTCCCCATCAGCCCGGAAGCTTTAATTTTAATTGATGAAGCGGAAGCTAAAGCGCTTGAGACTTTGTGTTTTTATTATGACGGCACAAATATCCGTCTGGCCAGCTTAGAGCCGCGAGATCAGGCAGTAAAAGTTTTGGCCAAACAGCTGTCAGAAAAATATTTTTCAGAGGTAAGTATTTATTTAATTACCAAAAATAGTTTTAAGTACGGTCTAGAGATGTATAGAACCATACCTAAAGTTAGAGAAGTTATTAGAGGCATTAAAGTCACGGAGGAAGAATTAAATAAATATGGTGAAAAATTTTCAAGTTTTAAAGATTTACAAGAAGAAATAAATAAGGCGCAAATTACGGAAATCGTCACTATGATTATGGCCGCAGCCATAAAATCAGATTCTTCGGATATTCATATTGAAGCCGAAGAAAAATTAATAAAAGTTAGGTTTAGAATTGACGGTGTTTTGCATGACGTGGCCAGCCTGGATAAATCGTCTTGGGATAAAATAATTTCCCGCATGAAACTTTTAGCTTCGGTAAAAATAAATGTTACGGATAAGCCACAGGACGGTCGGCTGTCAATTTATATGAAAGATGGCCGGGTTGATATCAGAGCTTCGTTTTTACCGACCAATTTCGGTGAAAGCGTGGTTATGAGACTACTGCGATCCAGCTCGGTCGGTTTAGAATTTAAAGATTTGGGCATTCGCGATCGAGCTTTTGATCAGTTGAAAAGAGAAGTTGAACGGCCTAACGGCATGATTATTACTACTGGTCCGACCGGCTCTGGAAAAACCACCACGCTTTATGCAATTTTGAGAAAGTTAAACAACCAAGAGACTAAAATTATAACTATTGAAGACCCGATAGAATATCAGCTGGCCGGAGTAAACCAATCGCAAACCAGCAAGAATTATACTTTTGCCCAAGGACTCCGCTCTATCGTGCGTCAAGATCCGGACATTGTCATGGTTGGCGAAATCCGCGATTTGGAAACGGCCGAAATTGCCATTCAAGCCGCCTTAACCGGCCATTTAGTTTTATCCACCATTCATACTAATGACGCGGCCGGTACGGTGCCTAGATTTTTGTCCATGGGAGCTAAACCGTATTTATTAGCGCCGGCTTTAAACGCCATGGTTGGACAAAGACTGGTTAGAAAAATTTGCCAAAAATGCAAGCATGAGACAAAGCTGGAAGCTGAAGTTTTGACTAGGATAGAGAGCCTTTTGAACGAACTTTTAGAAAAAGACAAGAAAAAAATTGATTTTGATAATTTAAAGTTTTATCAAGGCGATGGCTGCGAAGCTTGTCAGGGCATCGGTTATAAAGGCAGAATCGGCATTTATGAAGTTTTAACCATGAATCAGGAAATTGAAAAATTAATTTTAGGCGGTGCTACCAGTGAATATGATATGCGGGATAATGCCAAGAAAAACGGCATGATTACCATGGTTCAAGATGGACTTTTAAAAGCGCTTGACGGCATCACGTCTGTTGAAGAAATATTTAGAGTATCGGAATAAAAAATAAAATAACCCCTTTAATAAAGGGGTCGCCCGCAAGGGCGGGGGATTTTTAAGGTGGCGCATACAAATCCCCCTAACCCCCTTTGTTAAAGGGGGCAATTAACATTTATGATTAACAAAAAATTCATTCAACAGTTAAAGCAGGAGTATGACGCTCATGAAATTGAGCGCCGCCAGATTATCAGTTTGTCGAGCATAGTTTTACATGACTCCAAGCGGGTTATTTTCGCTTTGCACCGCTGGGACACTAAGAAGGCCGGTGATTCTTTGGCGGAAATTGAAAAGATTTTAATCAATTTGGAAAAAAAGTTCGGCTACGCCAGATTAGCCCAGGAAGGTTCTTATAAGGCCGGAGTCGAAGAATACGTCGAAGCTAAGATGCTTAATAAATTAGTCAGTGGAGAAAAAGTAGACACCATAAAAGGCTTAACTATAAATGCCGAAAGTTATTTATCGGGCATCTGCGATTTAACCGGCGAGTTGGTGCGGCAAGCCGTTAACCAGGCCGCCGCCGGCAAACTTAAGGAAGTGGCGAAAATCAAGGGATTTATTGATGAGATTATGGCGGAACTCGTGGAATTTGATATGGCCGGATATTTGCGCACCAAGTATGACCAAGCCAGAGGCAATGTGCGCAAAATTGAGCAGATAAGTTATGAAATTAATTTGAGGAAATAATATTAAGTATTAATTGCATCGATTAATTGGGGCTGAACTTAAAAAATTTTTACTGCGGAACTCGCCCCGCTGCTGCGGGGCTCAAACAGCCCCGCACGAAAATTTTTCAAGTTCAGCCCCAATTTTAGTAAATAATTAAACTTTAATTTGTTATGTCAAAAAACTATCTTTTGGCGGTTTTTACCTTGATGGGTACGATTATCGGTGTCGGACTTTTCACCATGCCTTTTGTCATAAATAAAGCCGGTATTATTCCGCTGTTTGTTTATATGGTAGTGCTGGCGGCCATACAATATTATTTGCACCTGCTTTTCGCTGAAGTGGTTTTATCGACCAAGGATAAGCACCGCTTGCCCGGCTTTGTCGGCAAATATATCGGTCAAAAAAGCAAAAAATTAACTTTTTTGATTGACATTATCGGGTCCTACGGTTCGGCCTTGGCTTATATAATTATCGGCGGGCTTTTTTTGCATCAACTGTTAAATCCTTATTTGGGCGGCAATGTATTTTTTTATTCGACTTTTCTTTTCGCCGGTATTTCCTTAATAGTATTTTTTGACATTAAATTGATCGCGGGCACGGAATTGGTTTTAACTTCTTTTTTGATATTGGCCATCGGTCTGATCGCCTGGCGGGGTTTCGGTTATATCCAGCTCGGCAATTACCACTTGCTGGATTGGAAAAATGTTTTTTTGCCTTACGGGCCGATATTTTTCGCCGTGGGCGGAGGCGCGGCCATTCCCGAGGTTTGCCGCCTCATGGCTTACCAAAAAGAAAAAATCAAAAGCGTTGTTTTTTGGGGCACTTTTATTCCGGCCGGCTTGATGCTGGTTTTTGTCATGGTGATATTGGGCATTACCGGCAGGAGCACTTCGCCCGATACTTTGGCTGGCTTAAGCGCGATTTTAACTGACGGGGTAATCACTTTTTCTTTAATTTTCGGTTTGCTGGCCATTATCACTTCCTATATTGTCATCGCTCAGGCGACTGAAGAAGTTTACCAGTGGGATATGGGGTTAAAAAACAAGACAGCCTGGTTTTTAGCCTGCTTCATCCCTTACCTTTTGTATTTAATCGGCTGGACGGATTTGATTAAAGTCATCAGCTTTACCGGGGCGGTGACCGGCGGACTGTCCGGCATTATTTTAATCTGGCTGGCATTTAAAGTTAAAGCCGGGCCGGAAAAAGATTCCTGCGTAAAATGCAAATTAAATCTGCCGCTGGCCTACGTTTTATCATCGCTTTTCGTTTTGGGGGTAATTTATGAAGTTTGGGCGACATTAAAATAATAAATAAATAACATTAAGCTTGGGCTAGCGGTAAATATATGAGATTTTTAGTTATATCTGATATCCACGACAATCTGGTGAATTTAGAAAAATGCCTAAATTGGGGTAGGGGCCAGAAAATTAAAAATGCTATTTGCTGTGGTGATGTTGTTAATGAGGAAACTTTAGCTTATTTGGCAGAAAGTTTTAATATTATATATCTGGTCCGCGGTAATTTAGAGATATACGAAGAAGCAGAAATAAAAAAATATAATAACATAAATTATTTAGGCAGGTTCGGCGTATTTGAAATTGATAAAAAAACTGTTGGCTTATGCCATGAACCTTGGTATATTAAAAGTGTTTTAAATATTAAGCCGTGCCAGTTAGTTTTTTATGGCCATACGCACGAGCCGTGGATTGAAGAAAAAAATGGAATGATTACGGCCAATCCGGGAACTTTAGGCGGCGTGTTTAATAAAGCCAGTTTCGCGGTTTGGGACAGCGCTAATGGCAATTTAGAGCTTAAAATATTGGAACTTTTGTGAAAAAATTATTATTTTTATTTTTAATATTAATATTATTATTTTTAACCGCCTGCGCTAAGGAGCAAGCGACTAATGATATGCCAAAAACAATAAGGCAGCCGGCCGTAGCCGGGCAATTTTACCCTGATGAATCGGGCGCCATAACCGATCAAATTCAAAGATACCTAAAACAAGTGCCGGAGCAAAAAGTTGAAGGTGAAATCAAAGCCATCATGGTGCCGCACGCGGGCTATGATTTTAGCGGGCCGGTGGCGGCTTACGCCTTTAAGCAGCTTGTAGGTAAAAAAATAAACACTGCTGTAATCATCAGCAACTCGCATAAAGCTTATTTTGACGGCGCGGCTATTGATGATAGCGACGCTTGGCAAACGCCGCTTGGAACTGTGGCGGTTGATAAAGAATTGGCTGATAAATTAGTCAAAGCCGATAGCAGTATAAAATATGATAGCGCGGCGCACGCCTCGGATCATCCGCTAGAAGTGCAACTGCCATTTTTACAAACGGTCTTAGCCGGCGATTTTAAGATTGTGCCGGTTATGTTCGGTAATAAATATGATGATACATATAAAAAGTTGGCCCAAGCTTTAAAAGATAATTTAGGTGAAAACGATATCGTGGTAATTTCGACTGACATGTCTCATTATCCGAAATATGAAGACGCTAATAAAATTGACCGGAAAACTTTGGAAAAAATCAAAACTAGCCAAGCGGTTGAATTGGCCGATTATATCAAAGCCGTGGAAAGTTCCGGTTATGCCAACGAGCAAACCGCGCTTTGCGGCATCGACGCGGTGAAAACTGTATTGGAGTTAAAACAATTGTTCGGCTGGGATAAAATTGAAATTTTAAAATACGCCAATAGCGGCGATGTACCCGGTATTGGCGATAAAAATCGGGTGGTTGGGTATGGAGCAATTGCTATCGCTCAAAGTCCCCGAAGCTACGTTCGGGATAAGCAAAATGAAAATGCGGCTTCAACTACCGGCGAGTTAAACGTTGACGAGCAAAAGATACTCTTAAAAATCGCTAAAGAGACCGTGGGAAGTTTTGTTCTGACCGGGAAAGCGCCGGAGTTTAAAATTACCGGCGAAAGATTAAAACAAAAACAGGGAGCTTTTGTGACATTAAATAAAGACGGACAATTGCGCGGCTGTATCGGCCAAATTGTGCCGTCAAGCGAACCGCTTTGGCAAGTAGTGCGGGATATGGCGGTGGCGGCCGCGAGCGAAGATAATCGTTTTAATCCGGTAAGTAAAGATGAATTAAACCGACTTGAATATGAAGTAAGCGTTTTATCAACTCCGGAACCGATTGACGATTGGCGTAAAATTAAATTAGGCAAGCATGGCGTGATTATAAAACAAGGCGGTCGGAGCGGCGTATTTTTACCGCAGGTGGCCACCGATACCGGCTGGAATTTAGAAGAATTTTTATCCGAACTGTGCTGGCAAAAGGCCGGTTTGGCGCCAGATTGCTATAAAAATAAAGATACGCAAATTTTAGTATTTACGGCGCAGGTGTTTAAATAAAGCATTAAATTTTATTGACAATTAGCCAATATTTTAATACAATAGATTCATATGAAATACTCAAAATTATTCGGGCGGACAGTTAAGACAGTTTCACAAGATTTAAAACTGGCCAGTAATAAATATCTTTACCAAGCCGGTTTTGTCAGAGAATCGGTAGCGGGCAGATATTATTATTTGCCTTTAGGCGTGATTGTCAGAAGTAAAGTGGCGAAAATAATAAAAGAAGAAATGGACAATAGCGGAGCGCAAGAAATGCTGGCGCCGGTCTTACATCCCCTAGAACTATGGGAAAAAACCAACCGTACCGAATCGGTCAGTTTTGAATTAATGAAAGTTAAGGATAGAAACGGTTCGGAATTCGCTTTAGGCGGCACGGCCGAAGAGATGATGGTTGATCTGGCGCAGAAATTTAATATTAGCTATAACGACCTGCCGTTTCATATTTATCAGTTTTCCGCTAAATTTCGCGATGAATTAAGAGCTCGCGGCGGCCTGCTTCGCTTAAGGGAATTTTTAATGAAAGACGGTTATTCTTTCCATGCTGACGAAGAAGATTTTAAAAAAGAATATGAAAAAATGAAAAAAGTTTATAGTAATATTTTTAAAAGGATGGGACTAGCAACTTTGATAGTTGAATCGGATAACGGTTATATCGGCGGCGAATATTGTCATGAGTTTATCGTTGAAAGCGAAGCGGGCGAGAGCCGTTTTCTTTACACTGAAGATGGTGCTTACGCGGCGCATGAAGACGTGGCCAAGTTTTTAAAAGAGGAAAAAAATCTTGATGAAAAAGAAAAAGAATTAACCGAGATAAAAGCGCCTAGAGGTAATACTATGGAAGATGGCGTAAAATTTCATAAACTGCCGGATTGGCAGCAAATTAAAGATGTCATGTTCGTTGATGAAAAAGGCAGATTTATTTTAGCGATTATCCGCGGCGATTTAAATGTTAATGAGACTAAGTTAAAAAATATAACTAAAGCCGTTGAGCTCCGCCATGCCACGGATGAAGAAATCAGAGAATTAGGGAGCGAGCCCGGATTTATTTCTCCGGTCGGCATCAGTAAAAAAGTTTTAGTCGTGGCGGACGATTCTTTAAGGACCGTAAAAAACGCTTACGGCGGCGCCAATAAAAAAGACGTTGATTTACTTAATATCAATATAGATAGAGATTATAAATCTAATTTAGAAGGCGATATTGCTATGGCCGAACAAGGCTTCAAAAATGAGCAGGGAAAAGAATTGTTAACCGGCAAGGGTATAGAAGTGGGTAATATTTTTCAATTAGGCTATCATTACAGCGAAAAAATGAAAGCATATTTTATCGATAAAGACGGTAAGGAAAAATTGTATTATATGGGTTGTTACGGTATAGGCATAGACCGAAACATCGCCACTATAGTTGAAAAATATCATGACGAAAACGGCATAATCTGGCCCGAAGCGGTGGCGCCGTTTAAAGCGCATTTAATCGCTTTAGGCAAAGATGAAAAAATTTATTATCAGGCCGAAGAAATATATAAAAAATTGTTAAGCCAAGGAGTAGAAGTTTTGTATGACGATAGAATAAATGCCTCGGCCGGAGAAAAATTCGCGGACGCGGATTTAATAGGTTTGCCCTTAAGAATTGTTTTAAGCGAAAAATCTTTGAAAGCCGGCGGCTTGGAAGTAAAGAGGAGAGATAGTAAAGAAAGCGAGGTTGTTAAGGTGGGGAAGTTGGGCGAGCTGATAGGCAAATAATCTATTAGAACAGATAAACTACCTCGCAGCAAGCTGACGAGGTATTAAATCTCGAGAAGCCTTGGCTGGTTGGTATAAATTAGTTCGTACTTTAACCCTTGATTCTGGACATACTGTTTGATAGCCTCCTCATTCGCTGACTTACCAACAGTATTGATGTAATACCCTTTCGTCCAAAATTCCCCGCCCCAAAGCAATTTTCTGATTTCTGGCTTTACGCGAAACACCTCTCGAGCAGTAATGCTTTTGACTATTTTTGCCAGATTGGCGGGGCTAATCATGGGAACGGATTGAATTAGAAAATGAACATGGTTTTGGTCAACGCCAATTTCAACAAAATGTATGTCAAACCTTTTTTCAATTTCCAGACAAATCTTCTTAATCTCTTAATCTACGCCTGCCACATCCCTAAACACATTCCGGCGATATTTGGCCGGACAAACCAAATGATATAACAGCAACGACACATTATGTGATTTCTTTATGTGTTCTGACATGTTTTCATTCTAACATGTCCGCCCCTCGAGGCAAGCCTCGGGGAAATCTATTACATTATATTTAAATCCACTCTTTCTAATAGGAGGTGGATTTTTTATTGAAAATTATGGCTTAAGGGAAAATTTTAGGGTATAGATTTTGGGCTTTATAACCTGCTCGCAACTAATGTTGGCGATAATAACACTTAAATTTAAATCAATTTTGTGTTTGCAAGATTAAATTTACAGACGATTTTAAATTATTATAAAATTTTGGCTAATAAAAAAATAGAAATCAAATTTTTATACCCTAAAATTTTCCCTTAAGCCGAAATGTAAAAATTCGCATAGCAAATATAAAATTACAATAAAATAGCTAAAATTAACCAAGTATTGACATTATAGCTTATGTATAGTATAGTTAAATTGTAATTTAGTTATACAACACTTTAATCATAAATATATGATATCAAGCCAAGATTTAGCCTTAAAAAATGATTGGTGGGAAAATAATCAGTATAAAGCGGAAGAGACAAAATGGGAGAAAAGAGATCTCTATGAGGTTATAATTAATAATATGGAACACCCTTTAATGCTTAATATTGTTGGACTGCGGCGCGTTGGCAAGAGTACGATTGTTAAGCAATTAATTGGCCAGCTGTTAGAAGAAAAAGTAAAATCAAAAAATATTTTTTATTTTTTGTTTGATTATGCCAGTCAAATACAAAAGGCGGAATTTCTCGATGAAGTTCTGTCTGTTTATTTTAAAGACATTGTAGCTAAACCAAGCCTCGCCTTAGATGAACGAGTATATATTTTATTGGACGAGATTCAATATATTGAAGATTGGCAATCAGTTTTGAAAAAATACTACGATTTGTCCGGCAAGAAAATTAAGTTTATTGTTACCGGTTCGCAAAGTGTTTTATTAAAGGGCAAGTATCGGGAAAGTTTGGCCGGCAGAATTTTTGATTTTTATTTGCCGCCGATGTCATTTAGAGAGTTTGCAAAAATTAATTATAATAGAGCTAATTTAGCGGAGAAATTTGACCTGTTTGAATTACCAAAACAGTTCGGCGAATTAAGCATTTATAACGCTCGCCACGGCAAGGAAATCGCTGATTTGAGCAGAGAATATATAACTGTTGGCCAATTCCCTGAAACCAGGCAAATTGCCAGTCCGGAGAGAAAGCATGAATATATCGTCGAATCGGTGATAGGTAAAGTATTGGAGGACTGCATTCGTATTTTTAATATTGAAAAAACCGACCAATTCAAATTGATTACGCGCCAATTAATCAATAATGTCGGCTCAATTTTTGAGCTAAAGAATATCGGCCAAGAGGCCGGAGTGTCTTTCGTGACTTTGGATAAATATTTAGAATATTTGAAAGATAGTTATGTCGTGGAGGTACTTTATAAATACCATAAAAGTCCGATTAAACAAGGCAGAATTTTAAAAAAATTATACACCCCCTGCATTAACTTTACTTGCGCTCTTAATCATTTTAGGGCGGATCATGTTGATGAAGTTCCGCAGGCCTTTGGAAAAATTATTGAGAATGTTATTTATAACGTGTTTGAATTAAAATATAAAACTAATAAATTAATAGATAGCTTGAGTTTTTGGCGGCAAGGAGAAAAGGAAATAGATTTTATCATTAATATAAATAATAAATATTTACCGGTTGAAGTTAAATTTTCAAATAATATCAACTCTAAAAAACTTTTGGTTTTGATAAATTATGTAAAGGCGAAAAAGTTGGAATATGGAGTGGTCGTGACCAAAAGTGAAATGGATAGAAAAGAAGTGAACGGCCAGGTCTTGTATTTTATTCCGTACTATTTAATTTTACTGATGATATAAAAATATCAAGTATAAAATTGCAATAAAATATCTAAAATTAGCCAACAACTTATTTAAATATGGAAAATAATATTAATAAAAAATTATATTGGACGCCAAGAATATTAGCCATTTTATTCATAATATTTTTAGCGTTGATGTCATTGGATGTTTTTTCACCCGGATTAAATTTTTGGCAAACAATAAAAGCATTGTTAATCCATAATATCCCAGTATTTATCTTATTGGCGATTTTATTGGTCTCTTGGAAGTATGAAATTATTGGAGGGGTTGCTTTTATCCTCGCAGGAATTTTCTATATCGCGATGATTTTGATGACCATTATTGCGACAGGCTTTGAATGGTATTACTTATCCTGGGCGATACAAATTTCCGGAATTGCTTTTTTAATAGGAACATTATTTCTTGTCGGCTGGTTTAAAAAATAACCGCCGGAGTTAATTTATTAACCCGGCGATTTTTCTTTTTCTTATTATAAAACAAATTTAATTTATCAAAAAATTACACACGTCCCCATCTTGAATGACATACTCTTTGCCTTCGGTTCTAATCCAGCCTAATTCGCGCGCTTTAGCCTCGGAACCGGCTTCTATAAATTTTTGCCAGTTGATGACTTCAGCGCGAATAAAACCTTTAGTAAAATCCGTGTGGATTACCCCGGCCGCTTGCGGCGCTTTAGTGCCATGGCTGACCGTCCAGGCCCGAGTCTCGTCGGCTCCGGTAGTTAAAAAAGTAATTAAACCTAAAACCTCATAAGAAGCTTTAATTAATTTATCCAATCCGCTTTGATCTAAACCCAATTCTTTAATATATTCCGCTTGTTCCGCTTCGGGTAAACCGGCGATTTCTTCTTCTAGTTTGGCATTAATCTTAATAACCCCGCTGCCCCAATTTAACCCCCCGTGCCCCCCTTTTAAGGGGGGGGCCAAGGGTGGTTTTTCATCCTTACTATTTAATGCATAAATTATGGGCTTGATAGTTAATAAACCCAAACCTTTAATTTCTTTTTTTTCTTCATCCGTTAATTCAAACTCGCGCGCGGTCTTGCCGGCTTCAAGCTGTATCTTTAATCTTTCGAGCAATCCTTTTAAAGCGATCATTTCTTTATTGCCGCTTTTAGCTTCTCGCCCGACTTTATCCAGTCTTTTTTCCACAGTAGATAAGTCGGCAAAAATTAATTCAAGATTAATAGTTTCTCGGTCGCCTTCGGGATCAATCTTGCCGTTAACATGAATGATATTATCATCCTTAAACTCCCGTACCACTTCGCAGATGGCATCGCATTCGCGGATATGCGATAAAAATTGATTGCCTAGTCCCTCGCCTTTAGACGCGCCTTTAACCAAGCCGGCAATATCAACAAACTCGATATAGGTCGGTATAATTTTCTTAGGCTTTGATATAGCCGCCAGTTTTTCCAATCTTTCATCCGGAACTTTAACCACGCCCACGTTTGGGTCAATGGTGCAAAACGGATAATTGGAGGCTTCAACTTTCTTATTAGTTAAAGCATTAAATAAAGTTGATTTACCAACGTTAGGTAGGCCAACTATGCCTATGGATAAAGACATTATTTTGTCATTCCGACCTTAAGCCGGAATCCATTACTTATTAAACTATCTTGAATCTAAAATAATAATTATTATATCAAAAAGTCGCCACCAAGACGACCCTTTCGAAAATGGCGGGGGGTAATAGTCGCCATTACAACTTTTTTCAAAGAGAATAGAAAGTATTACCATACTCCAATTTTTAATGAGTTATCTTACGATTACGATAAAAACTATTGTCAAAATGCTTAGGACTTATCGTTTGTTTAAACGGCAAGCCCTTTTTGTTAGCCTTATTAACTCATTCTAAACATAAATCTACGGTCGTGCAAGTCTGGGTAATCGGTCTGCACGGGTCGTGCATAAAGATATGTTTGAAACATCGTTGCATAATCTTAAAAAAATAAGCAGGGAGGAATTATTAATCCGTCTTAATAGGGCAAACCACTTTAAAAAATACAAAGGAGTAATGAATTTTTTAATTTACCATGTAGACGGCTTCGCCAATCTTGCATATGAGCATTTTATAGTTCAAAATAGCTCATCAAAAATATTTTTGGAAGACATAAAAGTAAAATACCCCAAATTAAAACCAGAATATTTTCCAAGCCTTACTTCCGTCAAGAAAGCCAGAAAAGAATGGATTAAAGAATATGAATATCATATAAGAGGACAAGCCGTTAGAGAAGTAATTTTAAAAATTGACAAAGTCGTGGAAGGGAGAGATAAGGCTAGACCATTTTTATTCAACCCATAAAAAGGCAGAAACTGCCTTCTAAAGTTAATTTTCATTCGGTTAACATAAACTACCATACAGCTATGCAAAGAGGTAGAATGGTCAAATTGAGCTTAAATTAAAGTTATTAATAATATATCCCATATATTCCAACCCTATAATCAACTAAAAACTAACCAATTTGACAAATTAGTTAGTTTTATTTTTAATATTAGCCAAAAATTTGACACCAAAAATAGTTCATTTACGATTAAAACAAACCTAATTTTTAAATCTTTTTATGAGACAACAAAAAATGTTTTTTACGGGCATAAACGAGAAAAAAATAAGCATCCCCTTGCTCAAGTCCAACCTACAAAAAGCAATCAGGCGAGGAAAAGCCGACATCGCCTTGAAAACAGCTAAGGCATTGATAATTAATGACGAGAAACAATTATTGAGAAGGCTCCCGATAATCGCCCTTGAAGATGTGGCTCTCCACCTTGAATTTCCTTTTATAATTAACCTTATGAAATCTAAAAACAAGATGAACGAGAATGAAAAAAATCGACTCTTAAACATCGTTTATCAATTAAGTGTCTGTAAAGTGAGGGATGCCGAATATGAGATGACGAGTTATAGGTCTGGGGTTTCAAAGCTTAAGATAGACAAAACAAATTTAAATAAACAGTGGGCGAACATAATGGATTCAATTGAAATTAGACACAGGTATTTTGCGTTAAGCAATGATGCCCGCGAACTCAAATGGTTCGGGTGGAAATGGGCAAACAGAGTTTCAACAAAAGATGGTGCTAAAAAATATATGGAAATTTTAAGCCATATTTATAAAACCGATAAGACCATTAAATATCAAGACATTCCCAATATCACAAAAAAGGATATTCTACTTGAAGCCATAGACAACCATTGCAGTCCGATAATAGACATTTTGTCTAAGCAGGAGAAAACCATAAAAATCTTTAAACGGTTTTACCCAAAAAATCAAAACATAAAAGATACGCTAAAAGATATGACCTGGGTTTTGAGGGGAGCGATTAACAATAGGGCTGATTTCGCAACTGGCATTAGAGTGGATTGGTTTAAAAATGCGGGCTACTGGTGGGATTATAAAAAAGACGACCAATTTAAATACAACCAGATTTTTAGTAGAATCAAAAAAGACTTGGACAATTTGAGTCTATGGTTTATATCAAAACAAAATTTTAAGCCATAATCTAAACATATGCAGAATGAAATTATGCAAACATTCAGGACCAACTCGGATATTAAGAATATTTTTGAACATCTGGATATTTCGGAAAACACAAAAAATGAGTATAAGCGAAAAATCGGCATATTTATAGACTTTATTAATAAGCAAGGATTTAACCGAAACAGTTTTCTTGAATTTAAGAAAAAATTGAGCGAGAAAGTTGATTATTCCGTTAGCACCAAAAATAAATATTTAATAGTAAGTAAGGTTTTTTTAAAAGAATTAAATAGGCAGGGCTTATTGTCGGTTGATATAACCCAAAATGTAAAATCATTTTCTCAAAGTAAAAAGCATAAACGAGACGGATTAAATGATGACGAAATTATTAAACTCACTTCTTATTTGCAAACTTTACAAAGCACCAAAAATAATACAAGATTAAAAGCGATATTCAGTTTTTTAATTTTTCAAGGCTTGCGTCAATGTGAGCTAACAAGGTTAAAATTCCAGGATGTGGACCTTATAAATAAAACAGCCTTTGTTAAAGGCAAGGGGCAAGACGACAAAGAATTAATAAATTTGCATCCCAAAACGGTAAAGAATATTGAGAATTATTTAAAAATAAATTATATTGCTGATGGTTTCCTTTTCCCGAGTAAAAGCAACAAAAATTTAAACAATCAATTAACTGTTAGGGGCTTGAGTAAAATGATAAAAGCAATTTTGAACGAACTTAATATTCAAAAAAATGTTCACGGCTTTCGGCATTACTTTACAACAAAATTAATTAAGAGTTATAAGGGTGATTTATTGGAAGTGGCACGATATACAAGGCATAAAAGCCTTGAAACCCTACAAATTTATAATGATAATATTAAATTTAAAGAGGATTTACCAAGGTATTATAAGGTATTTGGGGAGGTTAAATTAAATGTATAATGTGCTATAATTAAATAAAGCATTCTATTTAAATATTTTTAAGATTAGGCTCAAAATAATATGGCTGGATTATTTAAAAATAAAATAATTAAAGAAAATTTAGGCACTTTTGAAGTCCCAAATTTTGAAGAAAAACTATCCGTTTTAAAGTCTTGGTTAAACGCTTATAAAAATGGAGAATTGCAAAAGAAAACCGAAACTCAATGCGAGCAATCTTTTAACCAAGATATATTTGTAAAGGTTTTAGGATACGAAACTTTCCCAAGGAAAGTTTATTCGTTGCTACCAAAAGCAAACGTAGAAACTGGCGGTGGTCAAATGCCAGATGCTATATTAGGATATTTTGACCAAGAGGATAAAAGAGTTATTGGCGTAGTTGAAATTAAGGACGCAAACACCCCTCTAGATAAATCTCAATATAGGCAAGGAAATTTTACACCAATTCAACAGGCATTTAAATATAAACCACAATATAAAGAATGTGGTTTTGTTATTGCCACAAATTTTATTGAGATAAGATTATTTAGGGATAATCAATTAGATTATGAACAGTTTACCCTAAAAGAGTTGGTTGACCAAAAAGACGACTATTTTAATTTCAGAAAATTTTATTATTTATTGTCAGCACAAAATTTTATTTCTAAATCGGGGCAAACATCTACCGAAAAGCTTCTCTCGGCAATTAGAATTGAGCAAGAAGAAATCACTAATAAATTTTATAAAGAATATAAAACTCTTAGAGAAGATTTAATTAAAGATATTGTTAAAAATAATAAAGTTAAGCGTTCTGAGTTTTACAACCTTATTGTTGAAAAAGCTCAAAAAATAATAGACCGAATTGTTTTTATATGTTTTTTTGAAGACGCTGGTTTATTACCAGAAAATAAGCTAACTGAAGTAGTTGAATATGGAGACAAAGCAGGTTTATCTATCTGGTCGGTAATGAAAGATTTTTTTGTAGCAGTTGATTCTGGTAGTGTCAAAATGGAAATACCAAACGGATACAATGGTGAACTTTTTAAACAAGATAATGATTTAAATAATTTAATAATTAGTGATAAAATATGCAAAAAATTTGTTAAATTATCAAGATTTGACTTCTCGGAAGACTTGTCAGTAAATATTCTTGGTCATATTTTTGAGCAGTCTATTACTGACCTGGAAAAATTAAAATCTTTTTCTGCTGGTAGTAATGAAGAACAAAATAAAAAACTAACTAAACGAAAAAAAGAAGGTATCTTTTATACTCCAGAATATATAGTGGATTGTATAATAAAAAATTCATTAGGAAGATATTTAGAAGAAAAAGAGTTTGAAATTTTAAATAAATATAATCTTGATGACAGAAGATTAAAAGATGCTGGGTATAATAAAAAAATTATTAAAACATACATTGAATATTCTAATTTTCTAAAAACAATTAAAATCCTTGACCCTGCTTGTGGTTCGGGAGCATTCTTAGTCAGAGTTTATGATTACCTTTTAACAGAACATAAAAGAGTTTTTAGAATAATTTCAGAGGCAGAAGGAACTGCGGGAAATAGTTTGTTGATTTCTGATGAAGAATATATAAAACCAATTCTAGAAAATAATATTTACGGAGTAGACCTTAATTCAGAAAGTGTTGAAATAACTAAATTATCTTTATGGCTAAAATCGGCGAAGAAGGGGCAAAAGATTATTACTCTTAAAAATAATATTAAGTGTGGTAATAGCCTAATAGATAATCAGGAAATTGGTAAAGAAAAAGTTTTTAATTGGCAAAAAGAATTTCTTCAAATAATGGATGGCGGTGGTTTTGATGTTATTGTTGGAAATCCCCCGTGGGGAAGCAAAATACCTATGCAAGATGCGGAATTTATAGCTAAAAGATTTGAGCTTCCGAAAAAAAATCTTAATTTATTTACTGGATTTGTTCTTTTATCTTTAAAGTTGCTGAAAACTAATGGAATTTCCGAATTGCTTATCCCAAAAGTATCTATTAAAAATTCTAGCTATTACGAACTTAGAAAATCAATAATAAATAGCTATAATTTAGAATTAATATCTAATTTTGGAAAATTTCCAGGAGTAGCTTCGGATGCCGTGTCATTTTCTATAAGAAATATTAAAGCTAAAAATAATTTTGTTGAGATATTAGATTATATAAATCCAGAGAGCGTGGAAAGACATAAAGTAAATAGAAAATTTTACTCTGAAAATCCAACATTTGCCTTTTCTTTAGATATTGATGAAACTAAGCAAAATATTCTTAATAAATTATCCATACATCCTAAATTAGCTGAAAATAAATTATGTCTAATAAAGCGGGGTATTGAATTGGGGCAAGTATCGGAATTATTAAGGTGTGATAGTTGTGGCAAACACAACGAAATATCTAAAAAATATTATAGTGACAAACAAAAAACCTGTAAATTTTGTAATAATAAATTAAGCGGAGACACCTTTTGTATTAGTAGCAGACATACTTCGGACTTATATACATTGTCTGCTGTTTCTGGAAAAGAAATTGGTAAATATATAATAAAAGAAAAATATTATATTCCAGCAAGCATTAGTGGCATTGATTATAAAAGTGAAATATTTTCTGGCGATAGAATATTCCTTAAAAGGATTGCAACAAAACCAGAAGGAGTTTTTGTTGGGTCAAAAGATAATTTGTTTGCATTTAATACTGTATATTCGATTTATAATATTAATGGAATAAATCCTCAAGCTCTTCTTGGCATATTAAATTCAAAACTTTTAAGTTTTTATTATGAAAATGTTTTTAATTTAGGTATGAGTTTAACCAGTCAGGTTACTATTGAATTTTTAAAAGAATTACCAATAGCTAAGGGTAGCGAAAAACAAATAGCTCTTCTTTGTAATAAAGTTAACGAGATTCAGAAATATAAATTTGATTTTTATTCTAAAATCAATAATGTATTAGATACTTTAAAACAAGATTTTTCTATTAAGTCAATAAATAAAAAATTAGAAAATTTTTATGATTTAAGTTTTGAAGGTTTCGTTGAACTTTTATTAGAGCGACAACTTAGCTTGGAAAAAAAATCGAACCTCCACTCATTTTTTTCAAAAGAAAAAGAGCATGTAATTAATTTAAAAACAAAAATAGAAACTTTAAATAATGAAATAAATGTTATCGTTTTTGATATTTATGGGTTAAGCGAACAGGAGAGATACAGTATTCTAAAACAATAAAAAAATATAATGATTGATTTTTATTAAAAATTTCAATATAATTTAAACAAATACAATAGCCTAACCCTCGTAAGAGGCACGGTATAAAAATCCTACGCGAATAAAGATGGTCTTCCGACCAGCACTTATTCGCGTAGGTCTATGCCGAAAGGTATAGGGCAATCCGAAAGGGTTGCAGCTGAAATCGGAAGACCTTTTTTGTATTTAAAATTATTAACATAAAAATGTATGAAAAAATGTAAATTTTGTGCCGAAGAAATTCAAGATGAGGCTACAGTCTGCAAACATTGCAAAAGTAGTCTTATTGAAGAAAAAAAGAAAAAAGAAAAAAAGAAAACTAGCGGTTGTGTTCAAGTGCTTTTTGTGGTTTTACTTTTCATTATAATAGTATCTGTGATAGGTAGTTTGCAATCAAAAAATACAATCAATACAACGGGCAATGTTTCCAACCCCTCAAATCCGAGTAGCACGGGGGCATTAGTTATTGCCAGGAACTTTGTCAAAGCACATTTAAATTACCCAGACGCTTCCGAATTTCCAGGAATGTTTGACCAAGACCACAGTGTAAATATCAACGGTGATGAATACACGGTAAACGATTGGGTGCTGGCTTCAAATGCGTTTGGAGTGAAAAAGAAATCTTATTATATTATAAAAATAAAATATAAAGGTGGTGAATCATTAGCTGACAATAATTGGGAAGAGTTAAGTTTTCAATTTATTGAATAATTGCACAAACTAAATATTTAAACAGTCTGCTAATTTATAGTGGGCTGTTTTTTGATTATATTTTTGGTTATATTTGACTTTTAGTTGCCTTGATGATAATTTATTAAGTCTAACAAAAGATTAATTTTTATGATATAATATAGAAGTAGTAATATAATAACTAATTTTAGCTATTAAAATGACTGAAATTACAAAAGACAAAATTGATTTATTATCTTATAATTACTCTATTTTAAAAAGATTGGGCTGTGGTGATGTGGATACTTTTGAACAAAGATTAAGGTCACAAAAAATTCAATATTTTGCTCAGTTGTTTGGGGTTACTTATCGTTATAAATATAATCTTTATTTGCATGGACCTTATTCGACTGAATTGGCTCATGATTTGTATTATATTAAATCAGCAGGTATTACTCCTGACGTAGGCAAACTTATGCCAGAAAAGCTAGAACAACGTTTTTTAGATTTAAAAAAGTTTATAAAAAAAAGCACAAAGGAATTGGAATTAGCGGCTACATTACATTGGCTTTTAAAAATAGTGAATCTTTCAGAAAAAGATGCCAAAATAAAACTCAATGAATTGAAAAATAATGACAAAAATCAATATAATTTAGCTTTAAAAGCTATCAAGGAATATGAACAAATTAAAACAAATTATAGTAAATAATGAAAACAGAGAAAGGATAGCATATATGGTAGGAGACAGAGATTTTTTAAAAACCCACGAAGCTGGGCAAATTTTTACATTGGAAAAAACCAAAGAATTAAAAAAAAGAGACGACTCATTAGTAGACATTGAAATAGCCTTAAGAAAATGTAAACGCTTGGGTGTTTTCAGTAATAAATAATATGGTGGTAAAAAACCCAGACACAAGACAGAGGTGGTATTATGACGCATGCGTTTTAGACCACGAAAAATCATACCATGAGATAGTTAATAAAAATGACTTACGTATTAATTATGTAAGTCATTTATCTATTGGAGAAGCTTATGGAAATTGTCTTCGAAAAGGCAAGGACGAAAATCAAGCTGCGGCTTTTATAAATTTAATTAATACTGTTAAAAAATATATAAATATTATCGGCAACGATGGTCGTTCGGAATATTTTAATAAAGTAAGGACGAAATTTTCTCATCTGGATTTATGCGATACAGTCCATCTATCCACCGCAATAAGCTATAGTTGTGATATTCTATTAACAAATGATTGTCATCTTAGCGGTTTAGATGCTAAAGAAATTAAAGAATTATCCGAGGAATTGAGTGGAAAAAAATTAATTATAAAAAAAATCTAAAATAAACTATTTTTTGCTTTTAATGAGTATAACTTTAATTAAAGGAAATAAGTGAATTAATAATTAAATAACAAATATGTCATTATCCAATGAACAAAAATGTTTAGAAGAAATTTTACAAATTTTATCTAAATATGGTTTTGAAATTAATAAAAAACAGACAATGCCCAAGAAAAAAATTACCCGCGAGGAGTATGTTCTAAACAAAATAAAATCAGTATTTGGCATCATGAAAAATTATGAGCAGAAAGATGAAACAAAAGTGGAAGAAAAATTATTAAGTATAGCAAAATTATTAAAAATTGAAAATTTAAGAGGAGGGAATTCTATAGAGAATGCCAAAAAAGTTATGTCAATTCTTGGGAAAAAAGAAAATATCGATGAACAAAATTGTTTTCTTAAATTAAAGGAGGTAGTTACATTTTTAGAAAATTCATAATAGCCAGGTTTTATAATCCATAATCCTAATTACCAGTCTTACAATTTATATTAATGAATACATTCACATGGACAATAACAATTTTAGGTTTTGTAGCTACCATTATCGGCAGTTTGCTGGCTTTAGTTACTTACATAAGTCCTTTTATACGATTAAAACTTTATCTTAATAAGGCAAAGAATTGGAAAAAAGTTTATGTCGGCAGATTTGAGTATAACTGGCAATATAAAAATCATCCAGAATTTATAGTGGAAGTTGATGATGAAGCGAGAGAATGGAGCACTGTTGAAAGTTGGATGCATCATTATCCCGACTCCTCAAAGCACGCTTCCTTAGTTAAAGTAAAAGTTAATGGACAAATTTTATTAACTGAGGAATTTATCTCATTAGACGGAGGCAGATATTTTGTTCCAGTCCCCAAAAGGAAATTAATAAATGACACCGAATTTACATATTGGTATACGCCAATGCAGGTTAATTTAGCTCGCATCGTAGGTTATTATTATAGGATTAATACCATAGACGAATTTATGACATCACACGGATTAATAATTAATATGAGCGAAGACGAGTAATATTTACCAGAAAATTGACCATATAAAATAAACGAGGTAAAATAGTAAAAATCTGGGACTGGACACCCTGGATGTTCAATAAACGAAATGGAAAGGCGTTTAGACCCTGTTGTTTTAACTGGGTAATTATTTGGGGCATATCTCTTGTCCAAGAGATTAAGACCTTTCCATCCCCCGCATATAATTACTCAATTATAACCATAGGGTTTTTATTTTTATGAAACAAACTGATATAAACAAAATTAAAGAAAATTTATTGTTAAAATCTGATATCATATATAAAATTGACGATCTGGCATATAATAATTTATTTACTGCCATCGCCGATTATTATAACTATTTGCAGGATATTCCCCTTTTAAAAAATACTTGTGATAATTTATCTAGATTTTCAAATAAAAAAGGTAGTATAGCCGAATCATACGAGAAGATAAAATATATTGATAAATTGTTAAATTCTCCGCAAGGTGAAGTAAATAAAAGTGATGAAGCAATTACCCAAGGAAAAATAGATTATGCCATGGATTTGTTAAGTATAAAACATATAATGCAAGGTAAAAAACCCCAAAATACCGCTTCCTATAAAAACTTCGCCTCTGATTTTGATGTTCGGAGATTAAATGCTTATTTATTAAACTCATTAAATGATAGCGAAATCATAGATTGTTCCCTTAACCAGCAAAAAGATATGGTCAAGCTGGATATCGGCGACTATTCAATAACCTTTAGCGGCAGGAGGGCTTATATAGTAAATTTTTTCTACGAGCAAATGCAGTCTGGAAACGATGATTATTTTAATTATAAAGATTTTAATAAATATCTAACATTGGTTGGTAAGGAAAACTTGAATTTTGTAAACAACGATACATTCCGCAGGGACATAACTACCAAAAAAAGTATTAACGATTTAATCCTGACACAGAGCGGGGGCAGTATTAAGGCAATAATTTCCACCGAGGAAAAGGGCAAAAACAAATCATTAAATTATTATAGATGGGAAGTCAAATACGCAAAAATCATATAGGATGACAATAGGATGTTAATAAGTTTTAAAAACTGGCTATAACAGCCAGTTTTTTTATTTTTAAGAAATAAAAATCCGTATAAAATCCGAATGTTTATACTTTAATAAGGTGTTAAAATAAAATTAGGCAAAACTAAATAAATTTTATTTTATGGCGAAAGATATAAATTATTTAAAAAAATTTCATTATCTGTCAGCCGACAAGTATAGGGATCTGTGGCAGAGCGACGACTACAGCGGCTACTCAAAAACGCATAAAAAAAGAATAAAAAATTTCTGGGAAACTTTTAAACACTACAATTTTGATAAAAAAATTTTATCAGAAAGATAGTGGGTAAAATACCCAAACGCTTTACCGGCCAAAGCTCTGAACGGCGAAATAAGCCGAGATAATCGGCGAACTACATCAGCACCGTAGATGACTTTGGATAAAATATACTCATACCTTAATGTCTAATTTATAACAGACATAAGGGAGAGGTCTGACGGGGAGCGGAGGGGTATTATACCCTTATATGACCCTTATATGAAATTTAGAAAACCAATTTTAGGTCAGTATAAGCGGGTGTGGCTTGACGAAGAAGGTCATATGAAATTAAGGGTGCTTAAAAAGCGACTTAAAAAGAGTATGGCACAAATTATAAAAGATTTAATTTTAGATAAATTTAATAAACTAGACTAAACTTTATGATTATCAAAGAAATCCAAATAGATAAAATTAAGCCAGACCCGAACCAGCCAAGGCAATCTTTTGACCCAGCTAGAATAGAAGAGATAGCACAGTCGATGAAAACTGCGGGTGTGATAAACCCAATAGAATTAGATGAAGATTTGATGATTATTACTGGAGAAATTAGATGGCGTGCTGCGAGGGAGGCTGAATTGAATACCGTGCCTTGCAAAATTTTAGACATCAATGATAACGAAAGGTTTATGAGACAAGTTATTGAGAACATACATCATAACACTATGAGTGCTTATGATACTGCTAAGGCGATGGAAAAATTGTTAGGGGTGTTGCCTGGTAACACCCTTGGAGGAAAACAACCTAATGATAAAGGTATAAGTATATTAAGTGAAAAAATAGGTAAGAGTAGAGCAACAATTTTAGAATATCTTAATATTTTACAGCAGTCAGAAGAAATGCAAAAAGCCATTAGAGAAGAAAAGATAAAGCATACAGCTTTAAGGGCTTCGTCCAAGGTTGAGAATATAAAACATAAAGAAAGAATAAACAAGAAAATTCTTAAAGGTGATTTCGGAAGTAGAGATGGCTCTATTGCAGTTGCTCGTGCTATTAATGCCCACCCAGAAAAAGCCGAAGAATTGTTGAAAGAAAAATACGGAACTGTGTCTGAGACCTACACCAAGATTAAAAAAATAATTCCAGGTTATACTGAAACGCCAATTACTGATTTTGTAAAAGAAAATAATTTGCCAATCCAGGAAGTAAGCAATATTGCGATTAAACTTTATCAATGGTGCAGGGAAAATCCGATGGAAAACCTTAATGAGGGTCAAGCTAAAAAAATAGCTGTTAAGTTTATTTATATGAAAAGGTGTATAGAAAGTTGGCTTAAAAATATTGAGGTAATAGGTGAAAATGTTATAGAGGGAGAATTAATCAAAAAATAAAACAATTTTAGTATGGCAAACGATGAGAGGTTAGACAAATTCATAAATCTGTATAAGGAAAAATACGGGGTTGAACTAAACCGCCAACAGGCTTTTAATTTGTTTTTTAAACTCATTAATTTAGTGAAATTTACTTATGAAGATAAATAGAGGATTTTTAAATAATTAATTAATATGCTATAGTTTTTTTAAAATCAAACTTTATGGAAAACCAAACTTTTATGCGGTATATTATATACCGACGAAAAAGCTCTGAAGATAAGAAAAAACAGGTGTTAAGCCTACCTGCTCAAAAACTTCAATTAGATGAGGTGGCTAATAAGGCTAGCTTAAAAGTGGTTGCTAACTTATCGGAAAGTGCCTCGGCTTACAAATCTGGCAGACCAGAATTTGCCAAAGCGATTAAGATAATTAGGGACGGCAAAGCTAACGCTTTTTTAGTCTGCCATCTTTCAAGGCTTGCAAGAAATATGACCGAAGGCGGAATGATAATTGATATGCTCAAAGATGGCACTTTAAAAGAAATAAAAACGCCAACCGAAACATATGTAAAAAATTCTTCACAGGAATTTATATTAGCCTTACATTTTGCTATGTCCAAAAAAAGCTCGGACGACACCTCGGAATTTGTTAGGCGAGATATAAACTCTAAATTAATTAAGGGAGAATACCCAGGATTTGCCAGCCTTGGATATTTAAACATTAATTCAGAAGGTATAATTTCGGGCAAACAAAATACTCTGCAAAAACAGACATTAATTGAGGAAATAAAAAAGATTAGAAAAATTAAACGAATTGAGAAAGACCCCCTACTCTCCCCTTTGATTAAAAAACTTTTTGAGTTATACGCCACAGGACAATATACTATGAACAGACTAAGGGAAATGGCTGATACTTGGGGTTTATTCGGCGAAAGAAGCAAAAGAAAGCTAAGCAAACAGACAATTCAAAGAATTTTAACAAATCCTCTATACTATGGGGCTATTCTGTTCAAAGGCGTAAAATATGAGCCAGAAGAATTGCCTTGTGAAACAAGACACGACCCTATAATTTCCCGTGAATTATATTATAAAGCCCAAGAAGTTATGACTAACAAGGGCAAGGTGATAAAGACTAAAGAATTTTATCCCTATTCGGTTTTTCTTAAATGTGGTCATTGTGGCGGAAACATATCTGGCACAACCGCAAAAAAGCATCATTATTACAGATGTATTAGGTGCGGTAAAAACGATGTCAGAGAAGAAGAAGTGGAAAAGCAAATAATCAGCCATATTGAAAAATTAACCGTTGATGACGATTTTTTAAATCTCGCCTTAGAAGAAATCAGCGAAGAGAATAAAAACGAAGTTTTGGAAAAAAATACAATAATTAATCACCAACAAATTGCCCTAAAGAGGACAGATGCGGAATTAGACAGCTTGATGTCTAAATATACCTCACCAGAAAATCTTGATTATTCAATAATAACTGCCGAGGAGGTAAAACAGAGAAAAGTGGAAATTTTAATCAAAAGAGAAATGTTAAGAAATGAGATTGAAAACCGCCACGTGGATAAAATGGCTTGGTATGAGCAAACAATTAGCTATGTTCAATTTGCCCATAACCTGAAAGAAAAATTTATTAAAGCCAGCCCACAAAAGAAAAGAGAGGCATTCCAATACATTTTTCAAAATCCCACTCTAACCGATAGATTATTACTAACCTTATATCAAAATCCACATAATAGCATAATAAAGTTTAATTTAGATAAACAACACACTCTAACCTCATTTATTGTCTTACCTAAAACAAAAGTAGAGGCTTACGCCTCTACTCAGTCTCATATGCGGGACGGACGGGACTCGGACCCGCGACCTCTGCCGTGACAGGGCAGCGCTCTAACCAGCTGAGCTACCGTCCCAATTTATATTTTTATAACAAAAAATCTCTAAACGAGACTAAAATTATCCTAACAAATTAAAAGTTTTAAGTCAATCTATAGCCCTGATCTTCGCCTTAACGCTTCAAACAAAATTATGGCCGTGCTAACTGATACATTAAGCGAATCAATTTTACCGCTCATTTTTATTTTTATCTTTTCATCAGCGGCTTTAAGCCACTTTTCGCTTAAGCCTTTATCCTCCGCACCCATAATAACGGCGCAACCGGTATTATAATTAATTTCTGTATATTGTTTTTTCGCTTCCGGCATAGTAGCGAACATTTTTATCTGATGGCTACGGCAAAATTCCACGGTTTCTTCAATTGTGCTCAAAACTATTGGCACAGTAAAAGACGCGCCTTGGCTGGCGCGAATGACATTAGGATTATGTATATCAGTATTAGAATCATTAATAATAACTGCGTCCACTCCGGCCGCGTCGGCCGTACGCAAAATTGCGCCTAAATTGCCGGGTTTTTCCACCGCCTCCAAAATAACTATTAACGGTTTAGGGCTTAATTTTATGTTAGCTAATTTTTCTTGCTCAGCCCTTGCCACTGCTAGAAATCCGTCCGGGTTTTCCCGATAGGCTATTTTATCAAAAACTTTTTTTGAAACTTCAATTATTTTTTCTTCGTCAATTTTTAATTCTTGCTCTATATAATCCTGGCAATAGAATATACTATCAATTTCAACCCCGACTTTTAGCGCTAAATTTATTTCACGCCAACCTTCAATTAAAAATAAGCCCTGCCGTTTACGCTCTTGGCAGATTTTACGTAATTTCACGATATTTTTTATTTTTTCATTTTGCAAACTTTCTATTTTATTCTTCATAATTTATTATAAAAGAATATGGAAGCGGCCACGATTAAAATAAGCAGCGCCAAAGGAATAAATTCTGTTTTAACTGTCGGCTTAATTGGATTGGCTATAAATTTATCATCAAGCAAGAATTTAATAGCCGTAGGGCCTTGTCCGCTATTAAATTCTTGCTTGATACATTATATTTTTTAAAAACATTGAAAACTTTTTTAAAAAAGTTTTTTTCGCAAGGGGATAAACAAAGGTTTTATTTTTTAAAAAATTTTATTAATTTTTCCGCCATTTCTTCGAAGACGCTTAAATTCAGGGAATAAATAATTTCTTGGCCGCGGCGCTGGCTGGTAACCAAATCCGCCTGTTTTAAAACATTTAGATGATGCGACAGCGAAGGCAGAGTCATATCAAAATTTTTTCCCAGCTCTCCGGCCGCCAGGTCTTTTTTCTTTAAAATTTCCAAAATTTTACGCCTGGTCGGGTCGGATAGAGCTTGCAGGGTAATATTTAAAGTCATAGAAAAAGATTTAGATACTTAGACAACTGTCTAAATTATATCATACCTATTATTTCTGTCAAGTTTACCCGCCTCGGGCGTGGCCATAAAAGGCAACACCCCTCTCCGGCAAAACCGGGAGGGGCGCAGAAGAGGTCAGACTTAAAAACAAATTCATCTATAATTTTATAATAATTTATCTGTTTGACCGCCGACCAGCGGATCATTCTTGTCTTTTTCGGCATTTTCTTCAGCTTCATTTTGCGCCCGGCGTTCCTTAACTAACTCACGGTTAACCCATAACAGCCAAGCCACCACGCCGACTAAAAACAGAATAAATAAGACTAAACTTAATTTTAATTTTCCCTGGTTTGATTTGTCTTCATTAATCATGCCTTGGCTAGCTTTTGTTTTTTCCCCTGTATTATTTCCAATTAAACTTTTTATTTTTTCAAGACCAGCTTCATCCTGCTGGCTTAATTTCTTAATAGCGTCTGTTTGCTCCGGCTGAACCGTGGCTTGTTTATCTGATTTTTTTTCAATCACGCCGGAACTTTCGGAAATAACCGGCGCTTCAGCTTTAACGCCGGCAACCTCTTCCGGCTCTTCAATAACGGCAACGGTATCGCTTTTTTCTTCTTGAGCCGACTGAGCGATCGCCGCGCTCATGGTTGAAAAATATACTACGTTTGACCATCCGCTTGGCTTGCCGCGCTTATCAATCGCCACGGCATAAACCAAATGATTGCCTCTGGCTAAAGATTTAACTGGCTTATAGGCGAAATTAGCCGTACCGCTCGAATGATTTTTTACCTCAAACTCTCCGTTATATTTTTTATCAATATAAACTTTAATTTTAGAATCGTTTTTTGCCAAGCCGACAATAAAAGGCTCTCCGGCAAAAGTATTTTTATTAACTACCGGCTTTAACATAATCGGCGCCGGCATAGGCAGTTCAACATTAAAACGCAAAATTTCCGACATCTGACTAACTCTTCCGGTATTGTCCTCGGCTATGGCGTAAACATTATGCCAACCGCGGCTTAAATTTAAAAACGGCTTATAGGCGAAATTGGCAGTATTGCTTTCATTATTTAAAATTCCAGTCTTACCATTGTAAATGTCATCAATAAAAATTTTAACCAAACTATCGCTCCTGGTCAAGCCAACGATTAATGGTTTTGTTTTGGCGGTGATTGTTGTTTCGTCTGGCGCGACTAGCGTCGGCGCTGGCAGTAAATTAACCGTAAATTTAACTTCATCTGACGGCGCTGATAAAACCAGAGAGGTTTTATTTTTAGCTACCGCCATAACCGTATGCGTGCCATCGGCTAATTTCTGATCTCCTCTATATTGAAAATTAAAACTTGTTTCAATCTGTTCCAAAACAATTTCAGTTTCAACTTGTCCGACAAAATTGCCGTCTAAATAAATTAAAATCTCGCTTCCGGCCGAAGCCACCCCCGCCATAATGAAATTTTCTCCGCCAACCAATTTAATTATTTTGGGCGCTGCCACCTCGGCCAACGCTTCTTTAGAAAAAATTACGGCAAAAAATAAAACGAGGCTTACGCATAACAAACTTTTTAATGCTTTCATGGTGTTGAAAATTTATTATTATAGCCTCCTTGTTTAAATTATTTTTCTATTATAGGGCTAAAGGGATTAAATCAGCTAAGCCAACTTTTCCTTTTAGCCCTAATTAGAAAATTTTAAAAAATTTACCGCATCACCCTCCTGCTAAAAATTATTTGCGGTAATTTCAGTTTAACCGTCGGGGCCAAAAGGCGTCAAGTGTACCATAAGTTGATAAAATGTTATTAAACGCTGATAAATTGTTAATAAACAAGTGTATAAGCTGATGGCGCTTAACAAAAACTATTAAAATAACTCACACCACATCTTTATAATGCTTTATCTTGGCTATTTTTTTAAGATGATCAATATCCACAGTAATTAAATCCGCCCTGACCTCTTCAGCATATAAATTTTTATTGCCAATATACATTTCCATGCCCCGCCTGAATTTTTCCAATTTAGTAAACTGAAAAGCATTTTCGGCCGGCCCATAAAATTGGCTGATTCTGGTTTTTACTTCGACAAATACAATTTGTTTATTTTTTAGCGCCACAATATCAAGCTCCTGATAACTTAATTTAACATTAACGTCAACAATTTTATAGCCATACTTAATTAAATAATTTTTAGCTAAAGTTTCACCAAATTCTCCTATTCTTTGATTATGGGTCATAAATAAATTAAAAAAAGGCTGTCAAACAGCCCTATATTTAAATTACCATTATCAATCTACGGAATATATTTTTTAAATTCTTTTTCTTTTTCTAAACGCGCCCTTTTCCCCGGTATTTTTATGGCAACTCTATAAATAAAGAATAGCCAAACTAACATGCCGATAATCCAAAAAGGAAACCAAAAACGGGCGGATAAGAACGGCACCATTTCATAATTAAAAAACGTTAATAATAAGCCAATAATGGCATTAACCAGAGAAAAAGTGTATAAACTGCTCCAAAAGGAAGAATATAAACTTTTAAACCATCTTTTTTTAATAACTCCGCTGATGATGGATAAAATAATTAGTAAAAAAATAAAACCTAAAACTACTTTAAGCGAAAAACCGATAAACGCACCAGGCCTGGCGCTAAACCAAAAATTCCAGGTTAAAAAATTTTCCATATTATTTAATAAATTTTTTATAACTTTACATAAATCAGCCCGTAATGATAAGGTCCGGCTTCAAATTCTTCCTCCGGCCTTAGCCCGAGTTTTTTAGCCGCGTTATCAATTAATTCTTTTTTTACTCTTTCTTCTGTCGGCGGGCCAAACGGCGCGGCAATATTTTTCCATTCAACAATAATTAATTTACCATTTTTTTTTAATAACCTGATTGACTCTCTTAAAATCTCCGCTCGCTTATGCGATTGATACAAAGTATTAATTAATAAACCAACATCCAGGCTGCCGGCTTCAATTTTAGTAGCGCCAAATATTTCTAAATTACTCCAAATTGTTTTAATATTAGCTAAATTTTCCGCGCGCGCGCGCTTACCAATCGTCTCTAGCGCAGTTCTTAAAATATCGACCGCGTACATAATTCCCTTTTTACCAACTATCTTGGCTCCGGAAAAAACAAAATGGCCGGAAGAACCGCAGCCCAAATCGGCAACTTTCATTTTTTCTTCAACTTGGGCTTTGCTAAAAAGCAAATCGATGTTAATCAATGTATTGCCTCCTGTTGATCCTAACATATAAAAAAATTATTGTTATGTCCTTATTATAAAATAATTTTTGTTTTTAAACAAGCTCTTACTATTATTTAACCTTATTAAAACTTAAACGGTGAATCGCGCACGGGCCATATTGCTTTAATTTTTCCAAATGAAATTTAGTGCCATAGCCTTTATGCTTGCTAAAACCGTAATCGGGATATAGCTTATCCATTTCTCGCATTATGCGGTCTCTGGTCACCTTGGCGATAATTGAGGCCGCGGCGATAGTAAAAATTCTTTCATCGCCCTTAACATAAGCTTGTTGCGGAGTTGAATAATTTGACAATTTAGCTGACCCGTCAATTATAATAAAATCCGGCCTACTTTTTACAGAGCTAATCGCCTTCTTCATGGCTAAAAAGGTGGCCTGCAGTATGTTTATTCTATCTATGGTTTTATGATCGCATATGCCCACGCCAACTTCAATAAAATTTTGCTTAATTAATTCAAATAATGCTTCTCGCACTTTTTCGCTTAATTTCTTTGAATCGTTAACTCTAATTAAATCATTATTTATGCTAATATTAGCATTAAAAATCACGCAGGCGGCTACCACCGGTCCGGCCAACGGCCCTCGTCCGGCCTCGTCTAAGGCGCCGATTATCTTATAACCTTGAGAAAATAATTCTTTTTCCTCATTTAAGTCCATTGTATAGATGTAATTAACTAGTATTAGCTATTTCTTCAGCTGTAGATATTTATAGGCCGATAATGCCGCTACGGCTCCCTGGCCGCAACCGATAATAATTTGTTTAAATTCAGATTGCGTAACATCGCCGGCCGCGAAAATTCCATCGCAGCTGGTTTTACCACTTAAGTCCACAACAATCTGCCCTAAACTATCTCTTTCTACTAAATCCGCCACCACGTCTGTTTTAGGCTGATGACCGATCTCAATGAACAAGCCGTCAATATCTAATTCTCTTAATTTTTGGCTAACATTACCAATTATTTTTAATTTTTCCAATTTTTCTCCACCTATTATTTTGCTAATTTCACTATTTAATATTATCTCCACATTGCTTTTATTTTTAACAGCCAATATCAAACTTTCAAAGGCTTTAAGTTGCGGTTTGCGGTAAATCAAATAAACTTTTTCTGCAATTTTAGACATAACCTCGGTCGCGTCCAAGGCCGCATTACCGCCGCCAGCCACAGCCACATTTTTCCCTCTGAACAAAGGTCCGTCGCAATTAGCGCAGTAGCTTATTCCCCTGCCAATTAATTCATTTTCTCTGTCTAAATTCAATTGTTTAGGCTCAAGCCCCATGGCAACGATAATCGTTTTAGCCGAATAACTGTTTTTACCGGTTTCAACCAAAAAACTGCCGTCGCTATTTTTGCTAATTTTTTTTATTTCATCAATTTTAATATCAACCCCTAAATCCTTTACTTGTTGGCTCATCTTATTTATTAAATCAACGCCCACGACAAACTCAATACCAGGATAATTTTTTATATCAGAAGCCCAAATAACCTGGCCGCCTATATTTTTAGAAATCACCAAAACTTTCATCATTCTCCTGGAAGCATATATGGCCGCGGTCATGCCAGTTGGACCAGCTCCAATAATTATTGTATCAAACATAAATTTAAAAAATTAACAAATTATCATTATTTATCCCCAACTTACCCACTTAAATAAATTTTGCTAATATTAGCTACCTCGTTAAACTTAAGTCCACATATTTGTGGACTTATCCCCGTTACGTATAAAAACTTTAAGTCCACAAATATGTGGACTTAAGTTATAAATTATTTATTCTTGACAATCAATTGTTCAATTTCTTTTTTGTCGCCATAGCCTATTTTTTTATCAACCACTTTGCCATTTTTAAATAATAAAAAGGTTGGAATACTCATAACATTATATTGAGCGGCTATTTCCTGACTTTCATCTATGTTGAGTTTTCCAATCTTAATATTTTTATCTTGATTCTCTTTAATTATTTCTTCTACTATTGGCGACATTATCTGGCAAGGGCCGCACCATAAAGCAAAAAAATCAACTAATACTAAACCGGCGAAGCCTTCAACTTCTGACTTAAAATTGTCTTTATTAAATATCATATGTTTAGTTTTTGATGGAACGAATATCAAAATTATTACGCTAATCTTACTTAATGGTGGACCGTACCGGACTTGAACCGGTGACCTCCTCGATGCCATCGAGGCGCGCTACCAGCTGCGCTAACGGCCCTCACATATTAATTCTGCTACATTTACCAATTCATGATAAATTTTTGCGGAAAAATAATTAATTCGGCAAACCCCTCTATAATCTTTATTCTTTGATGGCTTATTAATTGTCCTTGGATCAATTCTAGCTTTATAAAATTTATCTAATGGAATTCCCGTAATATTAGACCAAAAATTTTCTAATTCTCTAATATTTTGATCAGCTCGGCATTGTAATGTGCAACGAAATTTTTTTTCGTCAATAATATAACAAAATCTTAATAAATTTAGAAATAATCCTACAAGCAAAGGATCTGAATTGCCAAACATTATTGCGCTTTTAGTATTTTTAGACCCCTCAGTCATGTAAAGAATTGTTAAAACAATTTTAGCTGTATCTTTATTCTTTAAATTTTCAACCAAATGTAAATTTTCTTTTACTATTCTTTCAATATTAATTTCTCGACAAATTCGTTTAGAAATTAGCGCTGCCTCTCTGGCTTTGATTAAATTATGCTTATTATATTCCTCAACTTTATGTTCATACCCCAATGGTAGGTCTAAGCCATTACACCAATATGAAAGCGTACTTTTTAGCACACTGGTATTAAGTAATCTATTAATTTCCGAATATGTTTTACCTAATTTTCGCAAATTTTTTGCTTTCATTTTTAACTCTTGGTCTATCATTATTTTATTGTACCATAGAGCATATAAACGTGCAAGGGTTCAATAATTAATAAAAATATTAATTAATATTAGATAAAATGGCTAATGTTAGCATTAAAATTAATCTAAAATCGTAAATCTCAAATTTAAAACTCTTTTATGTGCCCTCGAGAGGAATCGGACCTCTGTCTAGGGCTTAGGAGTCCCTTGTTCTATCCACTGAACTACGAGAGCTCACGACGCCTATAATAGTCCCATCCAAATTTCGATAAATATTAAATAGCAACTTTCTCCTAAGCTCTAAAATTGCTAAACTGCGCCTCGCGCCTGCCGTAAAAACCTAAAAAAATAAACACCGGACGCGGGCGTTTTAATTCCAACTACATAATAACTTAAATATTTTATTTTGACAAACCGGCCAGACTTACCTAGAATTAGTATAGTTAAATTTCTAAAGTCAGTCCATCCAAATAACTTATAATTTACCATATATTTTATGTTTAACAAACAAGACCAAGGAGAAGTTGGCAATGAATTTGAAACTGTCATCGGACCATCAGTCAAAGTTAAGGGTGATTTCAATGGCCAGGGCAATATTATCGTGGAAGGCACGGTTGACGGCAGCCTAAAAACTAATGGCAGCCTGGAAGTAGGCAAAACAGCTAAAATAACTGCCAACGTAGAGGCCAAAGAAGCCAAAATCGGCGGCCAAGTCGCCGGCAACGTTAAAATAAAAGGCTTTCTTGAAATTACGGCTACGGCTAAAATTTTCGGCGACATCGAAACCTCTGGTTTATCGATTGAACGCGGCGCTATTTTCAACGGCAAATGCGTCATGGCGGACGGAACCGAAGAAATTAAAAAAATAAATAAAGAAAAATAGGGGTTATCTCCGAATACTCTTTCGAGTATAAATTTTTACAATTTCGAGAAAATTTTTTATAAAATTTACCGAAATTTTGATATTTAGACCGAATATGGCATTCGGCGACAACCTCAATCTGCTTAACTTTTTACCATGAACATTTTTATTTACGATTCTTTTTTGAATCAAAAAAAATATGATCGTTTGTTGGCGCGCGTTGAAACCAGAATCACTGATTTAGGATTAAACGGCAAAATTTCCAGGCTTAGCGCAACCAGGAACGTCCAAGAAACAATTAACAACGAACTTAGACGCGGAGCTAAAACCATTATCGCGGTCGGCAACAACAAAACCATCAACCAAATTATAAATTCTTTGGCCGGCAGCCAAGTTCCTTTGGGTATTATACCAATCGGTGAAAACAATAACGATATTGCTAAAAGCTTGGGCATTGAATCAATTGAGGCGGCTTGCGACATTTTATCAGCCAGACTGTTAGCTAAGCTTGATTTAGGATTAGCTAATCAAACATATTTTTTATCTAATGCTAGCATTAATAACCGAGGCACAGTGATTGACATGAATAAAAACTACACTATTGAAACTACGGAAAAAGGTTTAATTTATATTTTTAACTTGATCGGAGAACAAATTAAGCTGCCGCCTAATGTAAAATTTATTCCCGACGACGGACTTTTAGAATTAGTCATTAACACTTACGGCAATAAAAATTTTTTTACCAAACAAGACCACCAATCAATTTTTAAAATTAAAAAAATTACAATTCACAATCTAAAAAATCAATTAATTTTAGACGGCATAGTCCCCTTAACCGCGCCCGTTGAAATTACGGTTGCCAAAAAACATTTAAACGTGATCGTTGGTAAAAATAGAAAATTTTAAAACAACTAATAAAAAACAACTCTATTAACCAGAGTTGTTTTTTATAATTTTAATAATTGCTTATATCTTCTCTTTCTGCTTAAACAAATACAACTGCTGCAGAGCGGTCAAAAGGGTAGTAACCAGCCAATAAAGCGCTAAACCTCCGGGGAAAGACAAACCAATAAAAACGGTTAGGGCCGGCATCATATAGAGCATCTGCTTATTCATAATCGCCATCATATCTTCATCTTTAGCGCCACTACCTTTAACTTCTGGCCGTTTGGTGGTCATCATTTTTGCTTGCCAAAATTGGGCTAAGCCAGCCAAAACAGCCAAAACTACATTAGGTTTTGCCAAATTGATAAAGCCTAAAGACATAGTATTAATAAATTCCGGCTGATAAATAAAAGGATAAACCAAATTAAGCGATTTACCGCTTAAACCCGCCTGAAAAACCATAAAAACCGCCCATAAAAATGGCAGCTGGATTAATAACGGCAAACAAGAAGAAAATGGATTTACTTTTTCCTGCTTATATAATTGCATCATGGCCCGACCCTGTTCTTCTTTGTTGCCGGCATATTTTTTCTTAATTTCATCTATTTTTGGCTGTAATTCCTGTAAAGATCTTTGTGATTTTATCGACTGCTTGGATAGGGGCAACAAAATTAATTTGATGACCACTGTCATAATTATTATAGCCAAGCCGATATCATGCCCCGGTACAACATTATATAAAAAGACCAAAAGATTGAGTATAGGCTGATAGAAAACAACGTTAAAAATTTGAGACATAAATTATGGCAAACCCCGTTAGTAAAGATATAGTTTATCGGTGGCCTTAAACTGCCGACTGCAACTAAATTATTTGCCCCTGTCTGCGCCAAAGGCTTTTTCTAACGGGGTGAATTATTTTAGAGGATCAAAGCCTCCTGAATTAAATGGGTTACAACGCAAAACTCGCCAAACAGCTTTGACCCCGCCCTTGATAAAGCCATATTTTTCTACTGCTTGGATAGCATAATCAGAACAGGTTGGGCGAAAACGGCAAAAACCGTTAGGATATAAAAATTTTAAAATACCGTGATCAAGGGAAAGCGTTTTTTGATAAACTTTTAAAATTTTTACCGCGATATAGCGCGGATAAAATTTAAACATGCTATTGGTCTAACTCAAACAATTTTAATATAAACAATATTTTTTTTAACTCGCTTTTTATAAATTCATATTTTTGGTTTAGCGCGGCCGGGGAAACTATAATAACTAGATCAAACCCATGGGTAAGTTTTTTATCAAACTCCTTGATAGCTGCTCTAAACTGTCTTTTTAACTTATTTCTCTCAACAGCCTTTTTGCTAACGTTAGAATTAATTATAATACCATAACGATTAACCTCTAGCTTATTGGCTAAAACTTTCACGCGAAAAATTTTAGCATAAGAAGCTTTGCCCCGCTTGAATATTTTTTTAAAATCTTTCTCTTTGGCTAAACGAAGTTGTCTGGCTAACATAATAATTTAAAAAACGAGCAGTTAAAATTATTAATTTTAACTAGCCCAAAATAATATACGTAGTTTTTTATTTAGTTAGTTTTTTTCTGCCTTTAGCCTGCCTTCTTTTAATGACATTGCGGCCATTCTTTGTCCGCATCCTTTTTCTGAAGCCGTGCTTTTTCTTGGCTCGTTTTTTATTTGGTTGATAAGTCCTTTTCGGCATAAATACAAATTCACCCCGTCAAATAATTTTGCCTCTGGCAAAATTAGCGCCAAGCGCTATTTGACAGGGTAAATACAGTTAATAAAAATTTTAAAGATAAATGTATGATTTTATCTCAAATAAAACATAACATTTAAACTTTTTAAAGTCAAATAAAAAAATATTGTTAAGCTGATTTTTAAAATAAAACGCCAGTATATTCTTTTCCACCATTTATTCACAGCTTGTGAACATTATAGTCTATTTTACATTTATAATTAAGCTGGTATAATGGCTATTGAAATGAACTTACCGACTATCTATTATTAATTTTATATTACTTTCAATATTTTAATTAAAAATAAATCATAACCCCCTCGTGCTATGAATAATGAACAACTTTGGCAAGCGATCTTGGGCGAAATTGAGCTCAGCTTGTCCAGAGCCAACTTCACCACTTGGTTTAAGAACACTTTTATTTCTTCTCTTGAAAACAGCCGGGTGATTATCTGCGTGCCCAACACCTTTACTAAAGCCTGGCTGGAAAAAAAATACCATAAAGAAATCGCCAATGCTTTTAAAAGCGTCGGTTCCGGAGAAATCAAAGAAATTCTATACAAAGTTGAAGCCAAGAAAGAATCATCTCCGGACGATTTTATAAAAAAGGTTAAAACCGAAAATATTGTTGAAAATAAGCCAAAAATTGTTAACCGTTTTGGCCTTAACAATCGCTACGTGTTTGACAATTTTATTGTTGGAAAAAATAACGAATTGGCGCACGCAGCTTGCCAGGCCGTAGCCGCTAACCCGGGACATGCCTATAACCCGCTTTTTATTTATGGCGGCGTTGGGCTGGGAAAAACCCACTTATTACAAGCTATCGGCCACGAACTTTCCAAAAAAACCGACAAAATCTTATATGTCTCCTGCGAAAGATTCACCAACGACTATATTCAGGCGGTTAGAAACGGCCAAGCCAAAGATTTTAAAGATCATTATCGCAATGTTGATTTATTATTAATTGACGATATCCATTTTATGGGCGGCAAAGATGGCACCCAAGAAGAATTTTTTCATACTTTTAATGAACTGCACCAAACCAATAAGCAAATAGTGATTTCTTCCGACCGGCCGCCCAAAGCCATACCGGCCCTGGAAAAGAGGCTGCTATCGCGCTTTGAATGGGGCATGATCGCTGATGTCAGTTCGCCGGACCTGGAAACCAGAATAGCAATACTCGAAACCAAGTGCCGAGAAAAAAATTATAAGCTTGATAAAGAAATTTTAGCTTACATCGCCAATAATATCACTAATAATATCCGCGAATTAGAGGGGGCTTTAAATCGTCTAATCGCTTACTATGAATTTAACAACTCTCTCCCCTCGATAGATTCGACTAAAAGCATTTTGGCCGGCATAATTTCTAATTTTCAATCAAAATCAACTACGGCCAAAACTATTATTGAGGCGGCGGCTAAATTTTTTGATATAAACATTAAAGATTTGATTGGACAAAGCCGTAAAAAAGAATTGGTCGTGCCCAGACAAATCGCCATGTATCTAATGCGCAAAGAAATTAACGCCTCTTACCCCTCGATCGGCCAAGAATTAGGCGGCCGCGACCACACCACGGCCATGCATGCTTACAATAAAATAGAACGGGAATGCCAAGAAGATGAAAAAATAAAACAACACATAGATTCTATTAAACAAGTAATCTACAGCGGTTAATAGCTTGGTGAAAAACTATGGCTTGCCTGTTAATTGTTTGTTTATAGATTTTACAATAATTTTTTAATCCCCAATTGATCTATTTTTTAACAATCTTTTCAACACCTGCTTCACCTCTCGCCAGCCAATAAAAAATTAAAAGTTGGCCAAAATTTAATATAAATCCAACTTATCAACCCGCTTATTGTTATTATTATTTCTTAATATTATAAATATTTATATTAATTAACAATCAACAAACTTACAAACCCTTTACAAAAATATATTATGACAAATCAAACTTCCGGCGGGTTAAAAATATTTAGCTTGCAAGAAAATTTAAAACAAGGACTGGCTTTAGTTGGGCATGTTTCCGGTAAAAATGTTAATTTACCAATACTGAACAATGTTTTAATAAGAGCGGAAGAGGGAAAAATAAGACTAATTGCTACTAATTTAGAAATTGGCGTGATTAGCACGGTTAGGGGAAAAATTGAGCGCGAAGGCTTGTTCACGGTTAGTTCAAAAATTATCTCTGATTGCATAAATCTTTTACCGAATAAAAAAATTGGTTTAGAGCAAAAGGAAAACGACCTGTTGGTTGATTGTGAAAACTATCAAGCCAAGATTAAGGGGCAATCAGCCGAAGAATTTCCTTTAATACCGGAGGTTGATAGAAAAAATTATTTTAGCGCAGAGGCCGAAGAAGTAAAAAGGGCCATCTCCCAAGTAATTTTCGCTACCGCCTTAAGCGAAACTAGGTTGGAATTATCAGGCGTGCTTTTTGTTTTTTCCGGCGGCAATTTAACCATGGCCGCGACCGACAGTTATCGCTTAGCTGAAAAAAAGATTAAAATTAAATCAAGCAGCGAAGAAGAAAAAAAAATTATTGTGCCGGCTAAAACTTTGCAGGAACTATTAAGAGTTTTATCGGTTAATTTAGATGATGAAGTGGAAGAAAAAAATTCTGAAATCAGATTTTATATTTCAGAAAATCAGATTTTATTTACTTACGGTTCAACCGAGCTGGTGTCGCGCTTGATTGAGGGACAATATCCTGATTATCAACAGATTATTCCTAATAATAGTAAAACTAAAATTTTTATTGACCGGCAAGAATTAATTCGTGCCGTAAAAATGGCCTCTTTATTTTCTAAAACCGGCATTAATGATATTAATTTAGATTTTCCAGCAGGCAAAAATCAAGTCGTAATTTCTTCAGTTTCCGGCCAAACCGGAGAAAACATAACAAACCTGGAGGCAAGAGTATCAGGCGATGATAACAGTATTGTGGTTAATTACCGCTATTTACTCGAGGGCTTAAGTAATATTGAAAAAGAGACGGTTAAGATTGAGGTAATAGACTCTAATACCCCGTGCATTATTAGGCCGGAGCAAGATGAAAGCCATTTATATATTATTATGCCAATCAAACAATAAAATAAATATAATAATAAAAAAATCGCCCCGCATTTTGCGGGGCGGTTTTTTTATTTGTGTTGAAAAAGTATTATTGGGCAGCTGCCGGTGTGGTGGTGGCGGTTGAAGGCAAATTATTAACAGTCACAGAGATTTCTTCGCTGGTAGCGGTTTGGCCATACCAGCCGCGCGCTTCGGCATAAAATTTATATGAACCAGGGGTTAAAATATTTATCATCATAGCCTCTGCGGTTTTGTCTATAATTTGGCTTTGAGTAATTTGCTGTGCTTTGCCGATGGAATTTTTAAAGTAAAAAGTAACGCCAGCGACTTGTTCCGGGTTTGTCACCTCGGCTTTTAATAGCAGCGGGAAGTCGTATTTAATAATACTGGCTGGCTCAACCGGCTGGGTTAGCGCTATACTGATTTTAATAATTTTTGGCTGGTTGTTTTTAGTTAAATTAAATTCTATTTTTTGTTCAGAGCAATTATCAATATCATCGCAAACGCGTACGGTTAAATTATGAAAGCCGTTGCTTAAAGAGCTGACGGATTTATTAAGGCCGAAGGGATAAGAAGTTGAGGAGCTGAATAAATAACCATCAATATAATATTCGGTCCGGTTAATGCCTCGCGGGGACGTAGCGCTAATTTGTACATTTAACAATTGGTCAGTAATAGTTTGGTTGTTGTTTGGAGAGTCAATTGATATAACCGGGTTGGATTCCGGTCGATGGACGTTATCATATTCGGTTGGCGGCGTTGAGTTAACAATACCTTGTTTTTTCGCCCATTCTAAAACTGTGTTTTCCCACAAATCAAATTGCGGGTCGCTTTTTGGATCGGACGGCGCCGGTCCGCGCGGGTCGTCTTTATTAATATAATATAAAATACAATGCGCTTGTTTAAACTGTTTTTCTACGATGGCGCTAGGCGGCGTAAATTCATTAGCCAAGAGTCCGGAAAATTTATCAATTTTAACCGTCGTGTCCGGGTCGATTACGCCGTCTAGCACCGGTTTGCCGGTTGGTTTATTGTCCGGAGGATTAAAATATTCAATTGGCGTGTTGCCTAAAACTTTATTCATATAGTCATGCCAAATCGGCGCGGCCACCACCGAACCGTCAGCGCCGCGCTTCATTTCTTTATTGTCGTTATTGCCAACCCAGACGCCGGTAACGATTGAGGGGGTGTAACCTATGGTCCAGGCGTCGCGGTAGTCGTTGGTAGTACCGGTCTTCGCCGCCACCGGGCGGGATCCTAGTGTCAGAGAGTTGTTCTCGCCAAAAACGTAAGACCGGGCCGAATTGTCCGATAAGATGCTATTGGTCAGACGGGCGATATTCGGCTCTAAAATTTTTTCATCCTGATTTTTGAATTCTTCCAAAACCTTGCCATCTTTATTTTCAACTTTTAAAATAACGACTACCGGGTGCTTAACGCCTTCGCGAGCGAAAGCGCTGAAAGCGTTAGTGTGTTCTATCAATTTTACTTCACCGCCGCCTAAAACCAGCGACAAGCCGAAGCGATTTTTGTCGTTTAGGGTGGTATAGCCTAAATTTTGCGCCAAACTAATAACATTATCAATGCCGGTTAAATAGATGGTTTTGACCGCCGGTATATTTAAAGATCCGGCTAGAGCTTGTTTCATAGTAACCGGGCCATGTTCTTTTGAATCATAATTATGCGGCTCGTATGGTTTGGCCGGGTCGGTGGAAAAATTGGTTACTACATCATAAAGCACGGTCTCAGGCGTATAGCCTTTTATAAATGAGGCCGTGTAGACGACTGGTTTAAAAGATGAGCCGGGCTGCCTGGGCTGAAGCGCCACGTTTACCTGGCCGTCAATAGCGTCGTTAAAATAATCGCGCGAGCCTACCATGGCTAGAACTTGGCCGTTTTTCGGGTCAATTGAAATTAGGGCGGCGTTTGAGGCTCCGTATTTTTTTTCATTGCCGGGAGATTTTTCATTAATTACTTCTTCGGCGATTTTTTGCTTATATAAATCAAGCGTGGTATAAATTTTTAGGCCGCCTTGTTCTACGGTTTTTTCGCCGTATTTATCGGCTAAAATTTCTTTAACATACATCACGAAATGCGGCGCTATCATATTGTCAGATGGCGCTTTGAAGGTTAAGGCTGCGTTTTTGGCCGCCGTGGCTTGATCTTTGGTAATATAGCCATATTTGGCCATTAAATCCAAAATGTATTTTTGTCTGGATATAAGCAGGTCTTTATTCGGTCCGAAAGGCGAATAGCGGCTAGGAGCCTGGGGGATGGCAGCTAAAACAGCGGCTTCGGCCAAGTTTAAGTCTTTGGCGTTTTTGCCGAAATAAAGCTGGCTGGCGGCTTCAACGCCATAAGCGGTTGAACCGTAAGGAATTTCATTAAAATACATTTGCAGAATTTCATCTTTGGAAAATTTCTTTTCCAGGCGGTAAGCCAGAATGATTTCCTTAATTTTTCTAGTGAAAGTTTTTTCATTGGTTAGAATGGAGTTTTTAATGAACTGCTGGGTTAGGGTTGAGGCGCCGGCCGTTTTGCCAAAAAGAACATCGGTCACGGCCGTGCGGAAAATTGCCCAAAGACTGAAGCCGCCATGTTTATAAAAATCTTTATCTTCTATGGTAATGGTAGCGTTTTTAACGTTATCCGGTATGTCTTTTAAGCTGATCATGGTGCGCTTCTGGTCGCCATGGATTTCGTAAAGCACGGTTTGGCCGGTGCGGTCGTAAATTTTTGTACTTTGCGCCACTTGGCGTTCAATTAAGCGGTTAGGATCGGGCAGATCATGGGTCAGCCAGAGGAAGCCGGCGTAGCCCAAAATAAATAAAATTAAAAGGCCGATAAAGATGGTTTTGGCTAGGTTTATTTTCATCGGATTTTTATTTTTACCGCTCGAATATTGCTTAACCCTGACCCGATTGCCGAAACTAGATGAATTTTTTTTGGCCTTATTTAAAAAATACTTTTTTTTGGCTCGGCGCCAATTTTGAGGTGATTTTATATGGCTTGAAGAATATGAAGCAGTCATAAATGTTTGAAATATAAAAAAATTATAACAGCAATTGGAGATAAAATCAAACAGAAATAAAATTTAAAATTATTTTTATTGTCATTGCGAGCGACTGTCTTTTCTGTCATTTCGGCCGTAGCCTGCCTCGGACCAAGATCCGGGGTGCCGGAATCCAGAGTTAAACGCAATGAACAAGTTTCTGCCCGCCCGAACGACGTTCAGTCGGGCGGGGATTGTCATGGCTACGCCAGATCTCGCGTAGCGATGACGAGGTCACCCGCCCGTACCGAACGCCAGCCCGACTGAACGTCGTTCGGGCGGGGTACGTTCGGGCGGGAGTCCGCAATGACAGAGAATTTTATTGCTTATATTAAAATTTCGCAGTATTGGCTGAAATTAAAGTTTTATGGTAAAATATAATAAGTTCCAATAAATGAAATGTTAATAACTTAAATTATTTAAACAACACAAGTATAGCGAGTTGAATTCGTGTATATTCGTGTTTTTCTGAGGGGAGGTGAAAAATGAAAAAAACATTATTTAAAAAAGCAGTGGTATTAGCCATGGCCCTATTTGTTTTAACTCCGGTTTTGGCTTTTTCTTTACCAGTTTTGGCGGCTACCAGCGACACTCTAAACCCCTGGGGCAGTGATACGCTAAAGGATAATATCCAGACCACTACCGGCTTGGGCGCACGAGATCCGCGCGATATCGCGGCTTCAGTTATCCGCGTTATTTTAGGATTTTTGGGCATTGTGGCCGTAATTATAATTTTATTGGGCGGCTTTAAATGGATGACGGCCGGAGGCAATGAAGATAAAGTCGGTGAAGCTAAAAAATTAATTACCGCCGGCATTATTGGCTTGGTAATTATCTTAGCGGCGTTCGCCATCGCGACTTTTGTTTTAAATTCGTTACTTAGCGCTACTACAACGGCTTAATATTCTTAATACCGGTATTAAGACTAGGTGGTTCCGGGTTTTCCCGGGCCACTGCCTTGGGCAGGAGCATAGGCTCGTGGCCAGAGCGGTGGAAGATAATTTATTGTCATTGCGAGCGACCGTCTAGTTTGTCATTGCGAGAACCCCGCATCTGCGGGGGACGAAGCAATCTCACAAACAATTTTATAGAATAAATCTTCATCGCAGAAATAATTTATAATTTTATAAATAGTACGTGAGATTGCCGCGTCGCCCCGGGTAGGTGCTCCTCGCAATGACAGAAAATTTTTATGACCATAACAAAATACAATAAAATTATTTTATCCGGCTTGATACTTGTTTTGTCGTTTTTAATGGTGGCGCAGGTGGTTTTAGCGGAAACAACCGCGGACGTTAAGGCAGGTAATTATGGTTTAGATAAAACCGCAGAGGAAGGCTATGATAAAAATATAACCAAAACAGACACTAATTTATCTTCTATTATCGGTAAAATTGTGGGTGCGGCCCTGTCATTTTTAGGCGTGGTTTTTTTTATTTTGATAATTTACGGCGGCTATATGTGGATGTTTTCTATGGGCAACGAACAGACTGCCGGTAAAGCCAAAGATATTATTATCGCCGCGGTTATCGGATTAGTAATAGTTTTAATGGCCTACGCCATAACTTCTTTTCTTGGCACTACCGTGGCGCCGGGCACGCCAGCAAGCTAGCGATACCTTTATGAAAAAAATATTATGTTTTATAGCCGTTATTATTTTATTAAGCAGTATTATATTTAATGTAGGTATTGTAAAAATATCGGTCGCGTCATTTAATCAGGGTCTAAAAACGGCTGGCGAGGGGATTGGATATAGTACCGGAGATAAAACAACTCTAGCGCAAAAAATCGGTAAAATATTAAATATTTCAACAACATTTTTAGGTGTAATTTTTTTAGGTTTAATGATGTACGCCGGATTTCTTTGGATGATAGCGCGGGGTAACGAGCAGGAAGTTGCTAAGGCAAAAAATATTATAATTTATGCGGTTATTGGTTTGGCGGTGGTTTTAGCCGCTTATGCTATAACAAATTTAATGATGGATTTATGGGTAAAATCATAAATTTAAAAATTACAAAAAACTTGTTTTTAATTTTAATTTTGTCATTTATTATTTTAAGCCCGTCTTTTTGCAACGCCGCTGGTAATTTACTTGATGCTTTTGGTAAAAATAGTCCGCTTGATCAGGCGGCCGGCAAAGATGGCGCCGGATATAATACGAGTGGTGTTTTTGGCGTGGAAAGCATGATTTCTTTAATTATCACTACAGCCCTAAGTTTTATTGGAGTAATATTTTTGATTTTAGCGATTTACGGCGGTTATATCTGGATGCTGGCGCGGGGCAATGAGCAGGAAGTGGAAAAAGCAAAACAAATTATCCAAAATGCGATTATCGGCTTAGTGGTGGTTTTGGCCGCTTATGCTATTAGCTGGTATGTAATCAATGCTTTAGGCGCGACGACTTTGAAAGAGGCGACTTCTTAATAAAATGCTTAAAGCGGCAGGTAATTTACAACCACTTTTAATATTAATAAAAAAATATATTTAAGATGTTCAAAAAATATTTAAAAATTATTTTATTGGTTTGGCTGGTTATTATTATGTCGCCACAGTTGGCTTTGGCCGCCAATCCGGCGTTAGATAAATTGCAGGAAGTTGGAACCACAAGAGGGCCTTATAATAATATGAGCGATGAATACGGCTTATCTATAGCAGTTGGCACCGTTGTTAGCGCCGCTTTGGCTTTAGTAGGTTCGATTTTTTTGATTTTAATGCTTTACGCCGGTTATCATTGGATGACGGCGCAGGGTGAAGAGGAAAAAGTCGCCAAAGCTAAAGATACCATAAACCGCGCCATTATCGGCATAATCATCGTGGTTGGCGCTTATGCCATCTGGGCGTTTGTTTTCAGTAAATTATTTTAACTTAAGCTGATTAATTATGATTTATAAAAATAAAAAATTTTATTTGGTTATAATATTGCTCTCTTTTATTTTTTTAGCAGGTAATTTTTGTTTCGCGGGTTTTTTAAAGCAGGAAATGAATGAAAAGGTAGGTTCCCAGGCGGTACAGGCCGGTACTGACGGCGGCTATGAAACCTCCGGCAATTTATTATCTCTTATTCAAATTGTAATTAACGCCTTTTTAAGCGTTATCGGCGTTTTGCTTTTAACTTATATGCTTTACGCCGGTTATAACTGGATGACGGCGCAAGGCGAAGAGGAAAAAGTTACCAAAGCTAAAGATACGATAAAGCGGGCCATTGTCGGCGTGATTATAATTGTGGCCGCTTACGCTATCAGCGTCTTTGTTATGGCCAGATTAGAGGTCGGAACTCTAAAGGGCGGCGGGTCTGGCCAAACTTCACCAGCCCCGGCGCCGCAATCTGAATAAAAGTTACAGAATAAACTAAAATTAATTTTATGGTTAAAAAAATAGTAATTTTAATATTTTTGTTAATATTAATTTTCCCGGCATTTGTTTTAGCTTCAAACAGCCCGGCTTTTGGTAATTTACAACAAGTTGGAGAAGAAGGCGCTAGCGCGCCCTACGCTAGCGCCGGTCAATATAAACTGGCGGAAATCGTTGGCATAGTTATTCAGGCTTTTTTAGGCCTGCTCGGCGTTATATTTTTAGTTTTGATAATTTACGCCGGTTTTAACTGGATGACGGCGCAGGGCGAAGAAGAAAAAGTTAATAAAGCCAAAGATACGCTCCAGCGCGCGGTTATCGGTTTGATTATAACTACGGCCGCTTATGCGATTAGCGTTTGGGTGCTGGCCAAGTTAATACTTACGACTGATACGATTTTTTAGATATTATATAAAATATGACTAAAAAATATATTAAAATTATTTTTAGCGTATTGCCGGTTATTTTTTTGATGAACGGTTTTTTTACCGTTCAATTTTGCCAAGCTAGCACAGGAAGAGAGCTTTTCAATCAGTTAGATAAAGCAGGCACTAAGGGTTGGGGTAATAAAGTTGAGACAAACGCCATGCCGAAGATGATTCAAATTGCCATCAGCGCTTTTTTAGGCCTGTTAGGCATAATTTTTCTGGTTTTAATAATTTATGCCGGCTATAATTGGATGACGGCGCAGGGCGATGAAGAAAAAGTAACAATCGCTAAAAATACTTTAACGCGCGCGGTTATCGGTTTGATTATTATAGTTGCGGCTTACTCTATAACTTATTTCGTGTTTAGCAGTTTGCCGGCGGAAGAAGGCGGCGTTACCGCCGATACTACCGTTAGATAATCAATTAGTATAAATTTTGTAAAAAAATAGGGACACTTTGCTGTGTCCCTTTTAATTTGTGTCATTTTTTATTTAATTTATTTTGGAATCATTTACCTTGTTGACTGTTATAATCAGGTCTACAAGGAAGGCGCCGAATTGCTTTTTATGAGAGATTTTTTCGTTGAAGTAGGATATGTATCGTGGCTGAATTTTTGTTAAAATGCTGCCAGCCATATCGTATATTATGAATTCCTCCGGAATATCCCTTAATGTAAAGTAATCGAAGCCTCCGTTTGGCTTGGCGGTAATTTTTTGGTTCGGAATTTCCGGGTGCCACATAAATATCTGATGCCTTAAGTCGTTGTTTTGCAGAACCATCAAATACCTTCCACTTAAACCAGCGGTATCGCCTCTCATCATGCTGGAAATCATTAATTCCTTAGTGTCAGCCTCTTTTTTGATGCTATAGGCTAACGCCATATCCACTGGGCCGATAGATGGAGTTAATAGGCTGAAGTTGGTATCTTTGTGTGAAATTATTCCCTTTTCCTTGTTAAGGTTGAGTTCTGCACTCCTATGCCCAGCACATCCTCCGGCCAAGAATGCTAACGCCAATACTGCTGTTATAAAAATTTTTGTCTTCATGGTTATTCCCTCCCTTAAGGTTTATTTTTTGTTTTTCCAAAATTATCCCAAGCAAAAGACTATTAATTCTATGTCATTGCGAGTCATGTACTCATGGCGAAGCAATCTCTGGCAAAAATCCACTTACCTGCCACTAAACCGGAGATTGCCGCGTCGTCGCTGTCGCTCCTCCTCGCAATGGGTGTATTGGTAAAAAATGTGTGCTGTTCTTTGATAATTTAAGGTTTAAGAAAGAAAAACCATTGAAAGAAGGCTTGTCGTTTTTTCGGCGATAATCCTCGGTGGTTTCGATAACG
>Ga0265296_1000672_pt1 | contig 47548 bp, 65 predicted proteins | sample MunlanPumphouse1_FD_189073 | JGI IMG/M metagenome (GOLD analysis project Ga0265296, IMG submission 189073) | Groundwater microbial communities from a municipal landfill in Southern Ontario, Canada - Pumphouse #1 | ecosystem: Environmental > Aquatic > Deep subsurface > Groundwater | place... | reverse complement strand
CGGGGTACCAAAGTGCTGGACTACCAGAGTGGTTTTGACTCCATTAAGAACGCCGTTAACAACACCGATGCCAATTTCCTGATAACGGGTATCTAAAATATTTTTCCGGTGTGTAGTTGATTTCATCCACGCCTGCATCATCGATTCGGTATCGTAAAAATCTTTGGCGAGGTTTTCACCGGCAACAGAGTATCGGTAGCCAACTTCTTTAAAAAAATCCCAAGGGGTTCTGCCTGTCGGTGAACTGTGAGCCCAATAGTCATTTTTGAACATATCTTCGGCTTTTTTAGTGGCTGATGCCGACAAGGTTGAGTTGTAGCTTAGGCCGCTTAGACCAAGTTTTTGCCTTTCACTGTTAGTTTGAATAAACACTTTTTGATCGGTAATTTCGGAGGAATAACCAAGAACACCGGGCCTGGCGATAGTGAAGGACTTGATTAGGGATTGATTGAGAAGATAGAGGGCAATAAAAAGTCCTAAAAAACTAGGGTGAAGCAGAAGAGCCCGATAATTGTTTTTAGGCTGAGGAATAAACCAAACCGATAAAAAATTCTTCACAACATCAGTATAGAAAACTTTATCGCTTTTTCAAAGCGATCAAAAAAGGTGAGGCTAAGGAAATAAGGTTGCCGATCCAGAAATATTTACACAAAAGGCGGAGAGAGCAACAATATTTTTGCAGGAAATAACGGTCAATAAAAAAGGTACCCAGACTTAAAATCAGACCTAAAACGACTTTTTTAAAAGAAAGACGGCGATGGAAGGTGACTGTTTTCAACGTTTTTCATGGCATATTTTTGAATTTTTGTGTGGGAACAAAAATAAGTTTGATATCATCAATTAATATCACTAAAAAGATTGGGCTCCTACTAGTACTGTTGTTGCTGTTTTTCCTAGGTGTTTTAAAGGAAGTAAACGCATTTGACCAAGTAACTTTGACCGATATTAGGTTTAAAAGCGATCCGCCGATAATAAATCGAAAAAATAGACTCTACGTAATTTTTAATAATAGTGATAACTCGAATGATTATGAACTCTACGTAAAGTTAACTTATTCCCAAAACCCCGAAAGTTCACCTTATCAATTTGGTCGAACTTTAAAAATGGTCAATGTCAAAAAGATGCAAGACGGAATATATTTTGACGATACATTAAAGATTAGCGGCAATGTCTATTTTTGGACTACTGTATATGAAGATCAGTCTGAAAATAATAAATTAGCAACCTTTTCCAGGATTGTTTTTGTGGATAGGGACAATGACGGGGATGGGATTGGTGATAGTGTAGATCCAGACGATGACAATGACGGGCTACCGGATACAGAAGAGAAAATTATTGGTACCGACCCGTTTAACCCCGATACGGATAAAGACGGCGAAAGGGACGGTCAGGATCCCTGTCTTCTTGATCCACTAGACAGTTGCGCGAATGCAAATAAAAATAGCCAGACTGGGAGTAACGGTGATAATATTGTAGGTTCTGATATAAATACATCTACCCCAACCACAATTGATAATTTGGCGGTTGAACCAACCGGAGGAACATTGGGTGAATTAGCTGAGAACCAAGTGCTTGGGGAAGATACTTCTAAGAGTGGGGAAAGTGTAAAAAAACCGATTTCTTTCATTAAAATATTATCAGTTGTATCAGCAATACTATTTGGGCTAGGGGCGGGAATTGTCTATCTGATTAATAAAAAGAAAGATTGATTGATCTAGATTGTGGTTAACTTATAAACTTATTTTTTTTATTATATTTGTTTGTCAAAGGTTTTAAGACGAATTTAAATAGGGTTACACCGATAATAATCCCCAGTAGGTCAATCAACGTGTCGGAAAAACGACAATGGCGACCGAGAACTAAGTTTTGATGGAATTCATCGGTAAAAGCATAAAGGTAACCAAAGATGATGGAGGATAGTTTATTTTTTAAACCAAAAAAAAGAAGAGCTCCTAAAACTGCATATTCACCAAGATGAAGTGACTTGAAAAAAATAGTCCGAAAGGTTTCGCTCCCACCAATAACGTCGGTAGGCCGGGAAGAAAAATAAAAAATAACAATCATCCATAAAAGTGACGGCAGGAAACGAAGAATGGATTTTGAACTAATTTTGACCATATTTTAGTTTTGATAATATCAGAGGAGTTAAAAGCAAGGCAGTACCGGTACCGATAAAAATAGAAGGGATGAGATTTTTGGGAAGTTTGTTTTGGTCGAAACAGCGGCAGGAGAAGCGACAAAATCCTGAATACCAAGAATTTCAGAGTCGGTAGGAGAGGGGGTGGTGAGGTAAAAAGCGGCATCTTCGGTTTCAATAATAGTGGGAAGATCGGTAGGATCTTCGGTCGGAGTGGCTGAAGATTTGACGATAAGGGTAGGGGTCGGCTTGATCGTGGGAGTGGCGGTGGGTTTTGGAGTGGAGGTTGGAGAAGGAGAAGGAGTACTGGTTGGAGCAGGAGCGTTGGTAGGTGTGGCAGTTGGGGTGTCGGTAGGAACAGGAGTCGGAGTAAGGGTTAAGGTCGGTGTCGGGGTAATAATTGTTAAAGAAAAAGTATTACTATTATAAGTATCGTAGTCGCTACCGCTTTTTTTGGCCAGACGAACTTTTAGGGAGAGATTGGGATTACTATAGACGATAGCTGAAAGAGTAGCCGAAGAACTGGAATCGGTAGCAGAAATGGAAGGATAGTCACTCCAGGAGTGGCCGGTGTAAGGAATAGCCTGACTATTAAAATAAGTTTTGATGAGGTTTTCATCGGCACCGTCGGCAAAAGCTTTGAAGTAATAATTTTCGCCGACAGTAAGATTGGTAAGAGCTAGGCTGATAGTAAAAGGATCGAACTGAACGATGGAATCTGAAGTAGAGATAATTTGGATTGAGGGAGCGGAAAAGATGGGTGAAGGAGATAAAAGAAAAAGGAAAACAAGAAAAATCATCAACACAAAAATAGTCTAGCAGATTAGGCGGATAATTTGGAAATGGCCAGATCAATTTTTCGGATAGTTGATTTCCGGCTAAGAATGGGAAGGCAGTCGACAATGGGGGGGGTTTGGGTAACACCGCAAATGGCGACACGGAAAACCATAAAAAATTGACCGATGTTCCAACCATTCTGTTTTATAAGATCCATTAAACCGGTCTGTAAAGCTGGAAAATTATATTCGGGAATTTTTTCCAAAAGCTGCCGGGCTTGAGTTAACATCTCTTTGGCCAGAACAGAAGGAGTTTGGCGCTGAAGTAAAAGTTCATGAGAATAATCGATATCTTCAAATAAAAAATTTGTTTGAATGGGGAGATCAGAAAGTTTGGCGATTCGGCTTTTCAAAATAGGAACAAGAGTTTTAATGGTTTCATCACTGGCCTTTGGAAGATATTTTTTAAAAAGTGGAAAGAGCTCTGCGTCTGATTTTTGCCGAAGATAAAGACCGTTAAGATAATCTAATTTTTTAATATCAAAAATAGGTTGTTTTTTGTGAAGATGATCAAGACTGAATTGTTCGATAAAATCAGTGAGAGTAAATATTTCCTGATCAGTACCGGGGTTCCAGCCTAAAAGCATTAAAAAATTTAAAAGAGCTTCGGGGAGATAACCGTTGTCTAAAAATTGACGGACAAAAACTGAACCAAAACGTTTGCTCATTTTGCCTTGGTGAGTTGGGTCTAATAGGACCGTAAGATGGGCAAATTGTGGTACTTCCCAGTTAAAATAACGGTAAAGAATAATTTGTTTGGGAGTGGAAGAAATCCATTCATCGCCACGGAAAATATGGGAAATTTTCATCAAATGATCATCAACAACAACCGCAAAGTGATAGGTAGGAATGCCGTTGGATTTGACTAAAACCTGATCATCAATGTCGGTGGTGTTAATTTTAATTTCACCCCGAACGGCATCAGTAAAAGAAATCACTTCGTTATCGGGTACTTTAAGGCGAATTACGTAGGGTACTTTATTTTGGAGATTGGTTTGGATTTGGTCGGCGGAAAGTTTTAGGCAACGACGATCATATTTGGGAATTTGCTTGGCGGCCCTCTGGGTAGCACGCATGGTTTCAAGGTCACCGGAAGTACAAAAACAATAATAGGCCAGCTTTTTGTCTAAAAGTTCTTGAATATATTTTTGATAAAGAGCCAGACGTTCTGTTTGGACATAAGGACCGTAAGACCCGCCAATGTCAGGACCCTCATCCCAAGAAAGACCGCAATCTTTGATATCTTTTAAAATTCGGTCTTGAGCTCCAGAAACCAGACGTTTTTGATCGGTATCTTCGATACGGATAATAAATTGACCGTGATTTTTTTTGGCAAAAGCATAACTATAAAGTAAAGTACGGAGACTGCCGATGTGAAGTTCGCCGGTGGGACTGGGAGCCATGCGGGTACGAACGATTGGTTGCCCATTAGTCATGGCATATTGTAGCATTTGACGCTAAAATTAATCCATGTCCTTAACACAGACGGCATATATGTCGAGGAATTTAATTAAATATGGCGGGATTGGTTTGGTGGTATTTTTATTTTTGTGGACAGGAATGACGGCGGCGATTAAAGCTTACAAAGCGGCTCACCCTCCCTATACTCCGCCGGATATGAGATTTGGGATATTACCAAAGTTAGTCTTTCCGGAGAAAACTTTTGAAAAAAAGGAGTTTACAAAAGCATTGCCGGGTGATGTTTTCCCAAAATTTTCCGACCAGGCAAAAGTGTATGTGGTTTATTTGCCAAAAACTCTTTACGGTTCACTTGATTATGCTAAAAGCATAGCCAAGGACCTCGGATTTGCCGGAGAACCAACAGAAACCAAGACAGGGAGCGGCATTTATGAATTTAAAAGTGAGAATTTAAATCAAGTATTGAGAATGAATGTTTTGGACGGCAGTTTTGTTTTGAAGTATCCTTATGAAAGCGACCAAATGCTTTTGAGTCCGGATAAAATGCCGATGAAAGAGGGAGCGATTGATATTGCCAGAGCGTATTTAGCAAAAGCAAATAAATTGCCAAAAGATATAGAAGGCGGTGAGAAAAAGGTCAGCTTTTGGAAAATAGAATTTGACGGACTAAAACTAGTAGAGTCTTTGTCGGAAGCCAATATGATTAGGGTCGATTTTTTTAGAGAAACTACCGACAACAAGTTGAAACTGATGACCTCGGAACCGGGAAAAGCGGCGATATCAGTGTTGGTATCCGGCTCTTCGGTAGAGGGAAAAAAGGTAGTTGAAATAAATTATCGATATGTTGATATTGACCGACAATCTTTTTCGAGCTATCCGATTAAAACAGTGGAGACTGCCTTCAACGATTTAAAGGCGGGAAATTATTGGCCGGCCAGCGATAACCAAAGCGGATCGGCAAAAATAAAAAATGTATATTTGGCCTATTTTGAGCCGGTTAATTTAACTAATTATTTACAACCGGTGTTTGTCTTTGAGGGTGACAACCAGTTTGTGGGCTATGTGTCGGCAATTTTAGATAAATACGTAAAACAGAATTAAGGAGTGTATGGTTTCCAGGAAAGATTGTGTTTGGCCCAGGCAACAAGCGATTTGGTGTCGGAAAAACGATCAGGACTTTGGGCAACAACAGAAATTAAATAATGGCCGTTAATATTTATTAAGCCGACAAAACAACCGCCGGCTTCGAGAGTATAACCGGTTTTAAGCCCTTCGATTTCGGGGATAACTCCGAGAAGTTCGTTGGTAGAGGTTAAGTCGTGAACATAAATCCCGTCAACATCGGTAACAGTTAGATTTTTATACTTAACGTATTCTTTGATAATCGGATTTTTAATTGCCAGCCGAGCGAGCTGTGCTAATTCATAAACAGTAGAATAGTGGTTGGGATCATGAATACCGTCATAATTGGTAAAATTTGTATTAATAAGTTGATATTTCCGGGCAATTAAATTCATTTCTGTGACAAAACCCGGAACTCCCTGTTGGTGGTGAGAGGCTAAATTGAAAGCGGCATCGTTGGCAGAATATACCAATAGGGCGGTTACCAAAGATTTAACCGTAATTTTTTCACCGGCGGTCAATTCCATAACCTTCCCTTCTTTATATTCTTCGGTGATAGTAACAACTTCATCGAGGGGATAAATATTGAGAGCCGTAAGAGCAGTGGCTAATTTGGTAACGGAAGCGGAAAATATGCGGTTTTCGGGGTTTTTGGAAAGCAAAACCGTGTTGGTCTCGGCATCCAAAAGAAGATAGGCCGGAGCCAAAATGTTCGGAGAAGAAGAATCGGCAACTACGGGCTTTAAGGGATGAGAATAATCACTAATGTCCTGAGCAATAAGAGAAACCGGTTTTTTAGAAAATAAACGGATTGATAAATTGGTTAAAAACCAAAGCAAATTAAAAATAGACAGAAAAATAATGAGGAAAAATCCGATGTTTCTCCGTTTAGCTTTGGGCATAGGATCCAATTTTAGGACTTACCAATTTGACAAAATCGGCTGATTTTAAAATTATCGAGCTGGTGTGCGACCCGGCGTTAAAGGCAATTTCTGTTTGTTTTAGAAAACCTTGATCAACAAAAACCGGAGTGCTAAAAAGATTGCCAAACGGAGGAACAGCACCGATTTCGACACCGGTTTGTTTTTTGACCTCTTCAGGGGTAGCCATGCGCAAATCTTTGAAATTAAATTCTTTTTTAAAGGCGCCATTATCAAGCTTTTGAGCGGCGGAAAGTACGACTAAAATCGGATTGTTGTCGGCAAACATAAGTAGCGCTTTAGCGCCTTGGTTTAAATCAGTACCACGGGCTTCGGCGGCCTCCTGACAAGTACGGGTTTGTTGGTGAGAAAGTTCCTTGAAATCAACTGATTTTTCTTTGAGAAAATTTACTAATTTGTCATGAAGAGAAACTTGGGAAGATAAGGAATATTTTTTACCGACGAGCGATAGGCGATTATCGATTCGTTCCATGTCGCGGGGAAAAAGGCTCGATTTACGAAGGTTATCAAGGCCTAAAATATTCATCGTTATCCGTTCCAAGCCAATACAGTAGCCACCTTCCGGGGGCATACCGTATCGAAACGTTTGACCATAGGGAATTTCAAAATCGGCAGGATCCTGGTCTTTTGATTTAATTTTTTCCTGAAGCTCGGAATAATTGCTAATCCGCTGACCTCCGGAAATCCATTCGACACCGCGGCCAATTAAATCCAAAGTTAAGGTTTCTTCGGGACTTTCCGGGTCGGGAAAGCTGTACCAGGCACGTTTTTTGGTGTAAAAATGGGTAATAAAGACTAGATCGCTACCGAATTGTTCTTCTGCCCAACGGCAGATTTCCCGTTCCCCTTCCGGATCCATGTCAAGCTCGTTTCTAACATCACGACCGGTACGTTCATAAATTAATTTAAGAGCGTCTTTTAATTTTATAATCGGAGTATTTTCGATAGTTTTGGGAACAGTGACACCATATTCATCTAAAATATCTTGGTGCTTTTCAGAAACGGCTTTAAAAATTGCTTTTACAGCACTGTCGGCATTTTTAACAACATCAAGCCAGGAATCGATAAAACCAAATTCGACATCAAGACCAACGTATTCAGTTAGGTGACGGGTAGTAACTGAAGGCTCGGCACGATAAGCATGAGCAACAGTAAAAACCCGTTCAAGAGCCGGAATTAAAACTTGTTTGTAAAGTTGGGGGCTTTGGGCCAAATAAGCCTTGTAGCCAAAATAATCGACAGGAAAGACTTCGGAGCCACCTTCGGTTGATCCGGCTACAATGGTGGGGACAAAAATTTCTGTAAAATCCTGACTATTTAAATAGTCACGAAAGGCCCGGACAATGGTCGCCTGAACCTTAAAGACATCTTGGATTTTTTTATTTCTTAGTGAAAGAGAACGGTTATCCAGTAAAATCGGCAGAGAAATATTAATATCCGGCTGATGGATATCAAAAGGAAGGGCTTCGGCTTTTTCTAAAACCTGAAGTGTTTTTACTTCCAGCTCAACAGAACCAGTAGCGATTTTGGCATTGATATATTTTGGATCGCGACTACGAATAGTACCGATAATATCAACGACATATTCTTCGTGAAGAGAGGCAAGAGTTTTATCGCCAACAACTTGAATAATGCCGGATCGATCGCGAATATCAGCAAAAACTAACTGGCCATGAGCCCGAACAGAATTTACCCAACCTTTTATTCTTACTTCCTGACCTATTAGCTTTGAAGTTTCGGCAATTAGGGTACGATTCATGCGTGTATTCTACTGTATTTACTAATAAAATTAAACGGTGTGCTGAATAATTTCTTTGACTATTAATTGTGGTGTGGTGGTTCCCTGCCAAGTATTGGCATCAAGAGAGGCAATCAAATCGATAAGATCATCGATTTTGATTTGAGAGTCGAGTTGGCCTTTTTTAAAAGCGATGGCGTCCGCGGGCAGATTTTCAATTTTTGAAGTTGAAGGATCATCGAGCTTAAGCTTGAGATGATCACCGGCGGAGCCCAAAATCCGTTTACTGACGACCCGAACATTTTTGAAAAGAAACAGCGGATGGGGATTGCCAAGACCAAATGGCTCCAACTCCGAAATAGCTTTGATATTTTTTAAATTTACAGCTGACAGTTTCATAGCGGCGTCGACTTCAATTGCCGGAGTAAGGTCGACATCTTTTAATTTTTTATTAATTAATTTGGTAAGAGCGGTTTTTAAGGCTTTGATATTCTTGGTAAGAATGGAAAAACCGGCGGCACCGGCATGACCGCCAAGATCAATAAAAATTTTTGGGTCAAGTTCCCGGAGAGTTTCAATAATATTGAGACCGGGGATAGACCGGCAAGAACCTTTGGCAGTGTCATCATCAATACTGATGGCGATAGTAGGCAGATAATATTTTTCGACAAGACGGCCAGCAATCAAACCGATAACTCCGGGATGAAATGACGGGTCCGAAACAAATAACAATTTGTTTTCCAAATCGACCTGTGACTCGGCTAAAACTTGGCTTTCCCGCTGAAGTATTTGGCGATCCTGATTATAATTGTCCAAGACTTGGGCATATTTTTGAGCTTGAGCGGGGGTTTGACTGCAAAGAAGACGAAGAGCATCGGTGGGGTTAGAAAGACGGCCAACAGCATTAATGCGCGGGCCAAGAGCAAAACCCAAATCATAGGCGGTAACTGAATCGAGCTTAAGACCGCTGATTTCAATTAATTTTTTGATGCCGGGACTGGGGTTAAGCCGGAGAGCTTTGAGACCATGAACAACTAAATTACGATTTGGGCCGATTAGGGGTAAACAATCGGCAACAGTGCCAAGTGCCACTAGTCCAAGATCAGCATTTTTGTCGAAAATTTTTGCCAAATACCAGACTAAAGCACAAGCGGCAACCTTGGTAGAGTGAATAATTGAATCGGCGACCGGAAGAGAAGCTTGAGGCAGATGGTGGTCGAGAATAATAATTTTTAGACCAAGCTTTTTGATTTTGGCAATTTCAGAATGAGCAACAATACCGTTGTCAACGGTGATTAAAAGAGAAAATTTTTGGCTGAGTGATTTTTGAAAACGTAAAAAAGATTTAGCTTTGAAGCCATAACCGTCAAGCTGGCGATCAGGAATAAAAGGGGTAACTTTAGCCTTGGCCTGATATAAAGACTGCCAAAGAATGGCGGTGGAAGTAATCCCGTCAACGTCATAATCGCCGTAAATCAGGATATTATCGTTGTCGGCGATGGATTGTTTTATAAGCTTAACTGCAGAAGTGATATGGATATCTTTGGGTTTTTCCGGGAATTGAGGATTGAGAAAATCAGAGGTCGGAGAAATTTGGCGGTTTTTGAGAAGAAGAGAGACAAGGTCGGTAGAACTAAGATTTTTATCGATAACTTTTGAGCTTTTGATAACAATTTTAGGGGTAGACATGGAGTTGATTAATGATAACAAAGAAGCCATGAAAATTGCTTTTGGAGGTAAATTTGTTATACTTTCCCTGTCTTGAGTGGATTTAGCCAAAAGCTCAAGGCAAGTTATTGTTAAGGTTAAAAGGAGTACTAAGTACTAAAAATGGCAAAAAAACTTTTTGTAGGAAATCTTTCCTTCAACATGACCGATGACCAATTCAAGGCGGTTTTCACACCCTTTGGAAATGTAGTCTCGGCAAATATAGTTATGGACAAATTCACCGGCCGAAGCAAAGGCTTTGGTTTCGTAGAATTTGAAACTGATGAAGTCGCCGCTGAAGCGATGAAGGCAACTGACGGTACCGACCAAGGTGGTCGAAATATTGCTGTCAAAGAAGCATTACCGAGGCCGGAAAAACCAGCCGAGGCGCCAACTGCTTAATTTCAATAGTATTGAACAATAAAACCCCTCCGAAATGTCGGAGGGGTTTTGGGTTAAAATAGGGTATGGGTTTTGTGATTCCCCAAAAGATAAAAAATTTAACCGATAAGTTTGACCAGGCGGGAGCCGAAATTTATGTTGTCGGCGGAGCGGTCAGGGATATGCTTATCGGCAGGGAAATATGGGATTGGGATTTGGCAACTAATTTGACGCCGGAAGAAATGAAAAAATTGTTTCCGAAAAATAGCTTTTGTAATAATGTGTTTGGAACATTTTCAGTTTTGGGCAAAGACGGGGAAATTTTTGAAATTACCACCTACAGAACTGAAAGGGATTATTCGGACGCAAGACACCCCGATAAAGTTGAGTGGGGGAAAACAATTGAAGAAGATTTAAAACGAAGGGATTTTACCGTTAACGCGATGGCACTACAAGCAAATCCCTCTAAATCTCCCCTTGACAGGGGAGACTTAAAAATTATTGATTTGTACGGAGGGCAAGAGGATATAAAAAATAAATTAATTCGGGCTGTCGGTGACCCGGATGAAAGATTTTCGGAAGATGCGCTTCGAATGATGAGAGCAGTAAGAATTGCCGTTTACATCGGGTTTGCAATTGAAGAAAAAACTTTAAAATCGATACAAAAAAATGCGGTTAAAATTAAACTAATAGCCGGGGAAAGAATCAGAGACGAGTTGTTTAAGATATTGGAATCCCCTACTCCGGCCATGGGAGTTAAAATGCTTTTGGAAAGCGGCCTTTTGGCGGAAATTATCCCGGAGCTAACGGAAGGAATTGAGGTTAAACAAAAAGGGCATCATATCGATGATGTGTGGAATCACAATTTAAAAACTTTGGAACATTGCGTTTCGACAAATCCGGTGACAAGACTTGCATGCTTGCTTCACGACGTAGCCAAACCGGCAGTGATGAAGGGCGAAGGCGAAGCCAGAACTTTTCATGGGCATGAAGTAGTAGGGGCGAGAACCGCCGTACAAATCGCGAAAAGATTGAAATTGTCTAATAAAGAATTGGATTTGCTATTTAGATTGGTGAGGTGGCATATGTTTACGGTGTCGGAAGTGCAAACCGATGCGGCAGTGAGAAGATTTATCCGAAATGTAACGCCGGAATATATCGAAGAAATGATTGCCCTACGCAGAGGGGACCGGCTTGGATCCGGTGCCAAGGAAACCAGCTGGCGGTGGGAAGCGTTTAGAGAAAGAATTGGGGAAGTGCAAAAACAGCCATTTTCAGTCAAGGACATGAAGATTGACGGCCATGATGTGATGGAAGTATTGGGCATAAAACCGGGACCAAAAGTAGGCGAGATATTAAATAAGATTTTTGCGGAAGTTGAAGTAAGGCCGGAGTTGAATGAAAGAGAGGTGTTGTTGGAAAAAATAAAAGAGAATAATGATAATTGAAAAACTATATAAATATGTTATAGTGATACCCAATGGTAGCTACATATAAATACGAAGGTGAGGCTGGTGTTTTGCCGGATGGTTTTGATGGTGTCATTACCCACGAGGAAAACCCATTAGCAAATAGCCCAATAATTTCGACAAATCCAACCAAAACGATAATATTGGGAAAATTTCAGGTTTTAGAGAAATTTCCTGATGAGGGAATTCAAGGATATCTTGACAGCCGATCAGGTAATCAAGGTAGAGTTGAATTGGAGAGTCTTGGACAAGGTGTGGTTTTGAATATTTGGGATATTAAAGCTGGCCGACAAAGACAAGTGACCATTACGCACGGAAAGGAATTTAGACCGAGAAGAGTTTTGATAGCTCGCAGATAAGTAATAATTGGGATTATTTTGCCCAAGCAAAGACAGAAACGAAAAAACGAATTGAAAAACTATATAAATATGTTATAGTGACGGTATATGGTAGCAAAGATTTGTGTGACAAAAGGTGAAATAATTGAGGAAATTGATTTAAATAATAAGGATAATGATTGGGATTTGGGCCAAGATTTAAAAGTCCATACAAACACTTACTTTACATCAATAATACGGAACCCAATTTATCACGTTGGACGTTTAGTTACCGGAACAGGGAAAGAGGCCCCTTTTATAGAAGGATTTGAGCCTTGTGACCGTGCTGAGGCCCCGCATACTAGAGGAAATGTTGATATCGTTTTAATTCATGGTGGTCGTGCAGTTTTGACATCTTACGAGACTAAATCCAATCCGCACACAAAGATAGAGATCAGACATGTGAGCCCAGAGGAAAGCGAGGATCCCACGGTAAAAGTTTAAACAGCAGGTCTATTTTTGACTTTTGCGCTTCCAGAAAAGAACGAGAGGAATGGCGACGGCGGTAGAGGAATAAGTACCACAAATTACCCCTATCAGAAGAGCTACAGCAAACCATCGGGTGGTGTCCCCGCCGAGTACCACCAGCGACAACAACATGAAGATAATGGTCATAGAATTGTTGACCGAGCGAACAATGGTTTCGGTGACGGCTTGATTGGCAAGATTGACCCAGTCGATTTTATAATTTTGACGTCTTAACTCCCGAATACGATCGAAAGTGACGACAGTGTCATGAACTGAAGCAGAGAGAGTGGTTAATAAAGCGGTGACAAAAAGAGCGTCAAGCTCGGCGCCAAAAAAATGACCCAAAAGAGAAAAACTACCGATAAGAATAAAAGAATCATGGAACATGGCAATAATAGCGGAAGCACCAAAAGAAAGATCTTTAAAACGACGGCCAATAAAAAGTAAAAGGAATAAGGATGAAAGGATAATGGCGAAAATGGTTTTTTTCAAAAGTTCCTTGCCTAAAATGGGACCGACAGATTCAAAGCGAAGCTCTTCATATTTGGGATCAAATTTTTTTAGGGCTTCGTTAAGCTTGGTTTTGGTTTCAGGAGTAATATTTTGGAACTTAAAAAGATAGTTTTTTTGATTTGCCAAAGAGATGGAATTTAGGGGAAGATTTTGTTGAGTAAAAAGATCACTTAGTTTTGCTTTATCCGGCTGACCGGGAAAACTGGCTTCAAGAATTGAACCACCGGCAAAATCGATGGAAGTTTTAAAACCCCATTTAGCTATGGAAAAGATTGAAGTGGCAATCAATAAAAAGGAAATGAAATAAAACAAAGGACGATATTTCATGATGTTCATAGTTAATTCTTTTTGGCTAAAACACGTAATAAGTTGCGGGTAACAAAGACACCGGTGAAAATACCGATAAAGATACCTAAAAGCAGAGTTACAGCAAAGCCTCGAACCATACCGGATGAATTAAAAAAACTCCAATTAAGGGGATTAAAAAGAATGAGACCGGTAATGATGGTACAAGTGTTGGCGTCTTTGATAGAATCCCAAGCCCGGCCAAAACCAAGCTCCATAGCCGTATTCCAGGGTTTGCCTAAACGCAGTTCTTCTTTCATCCGGGAAAAAATTAAAATATTACTGTCAACGGCCATGCCGACTGATAAAATAAAGCCGACGATACCGGGGAAAGATAGACTGATCGGAATGAGACGATAAAGAGCCAGAGTAATAAGGCCATAAATTATTAGGCCGATGTCGGCAATAAAACCAAGATAGCCATAGTTGCCGATCATAAAAAGAGAAACCAAGAGCAAACCGACGAGACCGGCCTTGATACCTTTGTTGATGGAATCTTTCCCAAGAGTGGCACCAACCTGAGATTGCTGAATAAGAGTAATGGGTAAAGGTAAAGCCCCTGCATTTAATTGAGCGGCTAAAGTTTTGGCGGATTTAATGTCGAAATTACCATTAATAACAGCCTTACCATCGGGAATTTCGGATTGAACAGTAGGATAAGTGACAGGAAACTCATCTAAAAAGATAGCGATGCGCTGATTTAAAAATTTTTTAGTAGCAGTGGCAAAAAGCTTAGTACCTTCGGGATTAAACTCCAAAGCAACTTCGGGCTCCGAATTGTTGGGATTAATTTCAACCGATGCTTTAATTAAATGAGAACCGTTAATGCCGGTATCTGCGGAAAATTGATCGTAAATAGTGGCTGAAGCAGTGGCTTCGGGAGGAATTGTAGTCTCACCCTTAAAATTTAATTCAGCGGTTTTGCCGATAAGGGCAATAGCCTCATCAACGTTTTCGATGCCGGGAAGTTCGACTATAAGTCGATTTTGGCCATTTTGATTGGAAATCATAACATTGGCTTCACTAATACCAAACAGATTTACCCGACGTTCAATATTGCCTTTAAGAGATTCTAATGCCGAGGGAATGTTTTCTTTTTTGGCTTTAGTAGTGTCTATATCAAAAGTTAAAGAAGCACCGCCGGCTAAATCAAGACCGTATTTTAGGCTTAAATCTTTTTTAAAACTAAAGCTTCCGATTTTAAAAGCAAAGTCAGGACGGGTTAAAGTCTGATCAATGTTGATTTTGCCAAGATGAAGACTAATAGGTATCGATTTGGGAAGATTTAAAAATAAACAAACTAAGGTAAGAAAAATAATGAAGATAAATATGTTTCTGGTTTTTTTTTGAGGCGAAGCCATGGTTGATCCTTTTTAATCCTTAGAACACTTTTTGTCAATCAGCGAAAGCTGGCGGGGATGACCACTAAAAAAATAGGTGATCGAAGAACGGGGACGATTAATTTTGATTTGAGCAATGTCGCCTTCTTTAACGTCAAAATCCTTGAGGCATTTAGAGGGAACGGTAACGGCTAGGCTATTGCCGGTTTTGATGACTTTTCTGATTATCATTTAAAGATCAAAAAGATCATGGGGGTTGCCCAAAAGTAGTAAAGGGCAGTTAAGAAAAAAATCAACCAAAAGAGAATCTCTTTTATTTTTACGAAGCTTAAACTCTGATTTGTCCATAACCATATAATTTATTTCCCGACCCAAAGTGCTTTCTTCTTTTTTTGCTAATTGTTCAATTTCCTTAAGAGAAATGTTGCCAATTAAAATAAGGTCGACCGAATCTTGAGTATTGGGGTCACCGGTTAAGAATTGATAGCTACAAAAAGCGAGCTTAATTCGGCCAATTGATGAACTTTTTTCAATTAAAGATTGACCAATTCCGGAATTTTTGTGGGCTAAAACCAATAAGTCGGTAAAAAAACTCGAGTCGGGATTAGCCCAATAATAGAGACGATTGCCACGCGCTTCGGACATTAAAATACCACCCCTTTTGAGATTATCCAATTCACGCCGGACGGAATTGATTTCTTCTTTGGTTAATCGAACCAGTTCCCGAACATAAAAAATCTGCTTGGGAAAATAAAAGAAAATATTTATCAATTTACCCCGAGTTTGGGAAACAAACAGATGTTTAAGTCGAGTTTCAACCTTCATAGTTGATAGCGGTAGCAGTAGGCAGAATTTCTACCCAAACTTGTCCGGGAACAAGCTTGACTTCCTGCCCGGTTTTATCCTTAAAAATTGTTTTGCCGGTACGGTTAGCTTTAGCCCAAGTAATGTCTATTTTGGTCCCGTTTTGGAAAACCAGACCACTACCCTGACCGATCACTTCATAGAGATTGTGGCCATGAACATCAACAGAGCGTTTTTCCTTAACATACTGGATAACAACATTTTTGGCGGTAAGAACTTCACCGGTGTTGAAATCAATGTACGGCTGACCGCCGTTTTGCCGAACATAAGAATTGATTGCCTGATCGTACTTCCAGGAAACAAGATAGTCCTGATAGCCAGACCAAAAGTTAAACGATATGGCTGAAGGTGACGGAGAGTTATTGGCTTGGTCTTTTTGTTTGAATGACCAACTTTTGTAGTTTTTGTCCCAATTGGTTTTATTAATGATAGTTTGATTGGTTAAGCCCCGACTTTCGGCAATATTCCAAAGTTCGGTAGTGGAACAATACATGGAGTGCTCAGTGTCCACCGGCTTTCCGGTACGATCGGGCTCGCGGCGACAAACCTTATATGAAAGAGAAAACTGACTTAAGTCTCCCCAAGTACCCTTATTATTCCAACCGTAACCCTGAATTTGTTCGATGGCTAAAGCCTTAGCATTAGTAGTACAAGGACCACCGGGAACCGCGGCACTACAGTTAGCACCACCGACGTGGGCATACAAGGGATAATCACCGTATTCGGAAGCCAGATCGAGAAAATAGGTCCGAGCAGAACGAACGGGGCCGACATCGTACTTGTTAGGAGAACCCTTAACAATATTACAATAAAAAACAGCCATAAATCGGGTAATGCCGCCTTCGGCGACAGCTTCATAGACGATGTCGGCATTTTGGAGTCCGGATTGGGGTCGGGCATCAGCGTGATTTTCAATCATAACGGTTAAAGGTCGTCTTTTGCTCCAAATATCTTTTTCCTCTTTAGTAAAAAGTTCACCATTAATAGGGCAAACTTCAGTTTTCGGACCGGAAAATGTTAAATCACCAATTTGTTTTTTGGTCGGAGATGGAGTAACGGTAATTTTGGTTTCGGTTTTGGTGGTTTTTATTGGAACTAATTGATTAAACGCATAATAAGAAATACCCGAAATTACCAAAAAGAGACCGGCATAAACGATGGGCTTGTTAATTTTGGAATTCATTAAATAGTTAACCTTTAATAGCTTTTAATATAACTGATTTTTCTTCTTTTGACAAAGAAGAGTCTACCGGCTGGCCGTTTTTAATAGCTTTGGCATAGAACCTGGTTAAGTTCCGAGCGTGCAGTGAGGTAATGATAACACCGGAATTGGTTTGATCCAATAAACAAAGTATAAAGCTTTGATCACTGCCAACATCGTCGAAAGGATTAAACCGATGTAACTTGATTTTGGTAAGGTTGTCGACATTAAGAGGGGTGGCAGAAAAATCTTTTTTGGGCAGATATTTTTTGTAAAAAAGAAAGGTAAGATAGCCAAGTCCGGCCAGATTGAGAAAGGAAATTAGATAAATAATAAAATTCATACCTAGTAATTGTACCAAAGGCGTGTGCTATACTGGCCGATAGAGATGAACGAGGTAAGTTGGGTAAAAAAAGATTTGATAAAAAGTTTCTGCTTGAGTTTAGCTTTGTTTGTGATAATCTTTTTAGTATATTATCTTGGATAGAACAATTAATAATTTTTCATATTGGAGGTGAAATGTATGGCAACAATTAAATTTTATAACGTAAAGACGAGAAAATCCGTTGAAGTTGACGTCAGCAAAGTCACAAAAACGACTTTGAAAAACGGAAGACCAGCCGCACAAGCGGTTGATCCAGAAAGCGGGACCAAGCTGTTTAAGATATTATCGGCAGCTGACGCAGCTTTACTTTAGTTTTTCGAAAGATAAAAAAACACGGTCTTTGAAAAAAGGCCGTGTTTTTTGTTAAAATTGGCTACCTACAGAAATTGAAGGACCAAGTCCGACGTAAGTCGGACAGGAAAGTCCGGACCACAAAAGGCACAAAATCCCGATAAGTCGGGACCCGAGCGATCGGAGGGTAATGATACAGAGACGAGTATTCCCGATTCTGAAAGGAATCGAGGATGAAGTGAAACGATCATCCTTTTGGGGGAAATCTCAAATCGAAGCGTTTGTACCTTGCCTTTGGGAGCTTCAGGTAGAGAGACTAGATAGATGGTCCATAAACAGAATCCGGCTTAACAGTTTCTGTAGGTTATTTTTTCGGAGCAAAGAGAACTTTGATGATGACTTCGGCAGTGAGATAAACCGGAACAGCTAAAACAGCTCCGGCAATACCGGCTAACTTGGCACCAGAGGCAATTAAAACGATAGTAATCAGAGGATGCAGACCAACGGTAGACTTCATGACGTTGGGGACAATGATGTTGTTTTCGGACTGGTGAACGATAATACCGACTAAAACAGCTAATAGACCGGTGATAGGAGAAATTGTAAAACCGATTAATACCGCCATACCGGTAGAGATTACGGGCCCGATATTTGGGACAATTTCTAAAAGTCCGGCGACAATGGCTAAGGGAACAGCAAACTGGATACCAATTAGGAGATAACCAATGTAGGACATGAGGCCGACAAGGGTCATCAAAAAGATTTCCGCGTTAACCCAACTTCCTAAACGTAACTCCAACTGGTCTAAAATTGCTTGGATTTTAACTTTTGCTGAATTGCCTAAAAGACGCTGACCATAATCAGATAAATTTTTTCTTTCGAGCAGGAGATAGTAAGTAATGACAAAAACAACAAAAGTTGAAAGTAAATTGGAGGCAATGGAAATGGTCAACCTAGCAAGATTTGAGGGTAAGTTTTGAAGAAAACCAAGTTGAGACGACCAGTTAACGTTAGAAAGAGGGAAACCTAAAATACTGGCATTTTTCAAGGTGGTGGGGAGAGTATTGATAAGACCGGTAGTTTGGTCGATAAGGATTGGAATAATACCGGCAAAGGCAAAATAGATAATGCCTAATATAAGAAGATAAATAATAATGATAGCCAACGGACGGGGAAGCTTATGTTTTTCCAACTTGGAGACGGTGGGACTTAGAGCCTCCATAAAGATAAAACAAATAAAAATTAAGAAGATCATGTCTTTGACTTTCCAGAGAACAAAAGCACCCATTAACAGGAGGAGAGCAGACACAATGGTTTTAAACGATATTTCAACTCGATTTGGTTTCATAATTGATTGTACCATTTGGCAACGAAATCAATAAGAGTTTGGGGGTAATCGCCTTGGGTGATGTCAAAAAAGTTAATTTCCGGCCGCTTTTTAAACCAGGTTTTTTGACGACGAAGATAGGCGTGCTCGTCGTGGCGCCATTGATCGACGCATTTTTCTAGTGATTTTTGTTTTTGAAAATAGGGTTGAAATTCTTTATAAGCCAGAGTGTTAAGACCGGGATCGGACCATTTATAGGACTTGAGCAAACTATTTATTTCCCCTAACAAACCGTTATTTAGACGATTATCAATACGTTTATTAATTTTTTGGTAGATATATTGATTGGGAGCAGTGAGAGAAAGATGTAAGAAATTAAATCCCCCTTTTGTCCCCCTTTGACCCACTTTCGCCGAGGCTCCGGCGGGCAAGCGAAAGGGGGAAATTATTTTTTCATTTAAAAATAGCTTGATTTCGATTTTGCGGATGAGACGGTGAGGGTTGTTGATATCGGATTGGTTTAGTTTTTTAAAAGATTCAAAATCCAAAAAAGAATAGATTTTTTGAAGAAAAGAAACCGAGAAGCGATTAAGAAAAAATCTTAGGATCGGTTTAGGTTTGATACTAAACGTTGGTTGAAGATTAATTATCGAATCGATATAGAGACCGGTGCCGCCGACAATAACCGGCAATTTACCACGAGAGTAAATTTCGTTGATTGTTTTTATCGCCAAATTTCGATATTGGGCGACGGAAAAGGATTCGTTTGGATTAATTATGTCGACAAGATGAATTTTGACGTTTTTGGGGTGATCTTTGCCGGTACCGATATCCATCTCCCGATATATTTGCCGAGAATCGGCGGAAATTAATTCACCGTTAAATTTTTTCGCTAACTTAATGGCCAAAGAAGTTTTGCCAGTAGCAGTGGGACCGGAGATAATTAAAAATTTATCTTTTTTTGTATCATTTATCATTTACATGACTTTGCCCATTCTTCAATAGAAATACCTGATTTCTTTATCATAATTTTGGCGTTTTTGGGATATAGTTCTTTGCTATTGAAGATTATTTGGACAAACCCAATTTCTTTCTTAAAAAACGTATGATGGGTACCTTTCGTGTTTATATGTTCAAAACCATTTTTAATTAAGAACCGTTCTGCCTTTTCCGGTCTTATGTGTTTTAGTCTTGAATCCATTCAGACAATCAACTAGCAATTTTGCATATGGCTACCATACGGATGAAGCATCGAATTAAAAAAACAAGCACCGGTGGTGTTGACTTTAAGAAGAGAACTTTTGCTATTTATGTCCTTTCCAAAGGCTGTTTTCTGGATCTGGAAAAGTTTTTTCCAATACTTATCCGAAGCTGGTTTGTTTAAATATTCATCTGAAAGATTTTTTGCACGCACGGATTCCAAATATGAAAAGGCGGCTTCTTTAACGCTTTCGGCGAGAGAAATAGGATCAGTACCATATTCAACAATATTAAGATCAAGACAAACTCCAACGAAATCGTCCTTTTCCTGAAAAACGACAAATCTAAATAGCCCCTTTTCTTTTGTGTTCATGGCTTAGTATAACACTTAGACATTAAAACGAAATTCGACAATGTCGTCGGGATGCATGAGATAGTCTTTGCCCTCGTGGCGAAGAAGACCGGCTTCTTTTGCTCCCTGCCAACCATTATATTTAACAAAATCGGAGTAAGAAATGATTTCGGCCATGATAAATCCCCTTTCAAAATCGGTATGAATGACCCCGGCGGCTTTGGGAGCAGTATCGTCTTTTTTAATGGTCCAGGCCCGAACTTCCTTGACTCCGGCAGTGTAAAAAGATTGAAGGCCTAAGGTTTCGTAGGCTTTTTTAATAACCCGCTCGAGTCCTGATTGAGAAATGCCCAACTCTTTGAGATAACTAACTTTATCTTCAGGAGATAATTCGGAAAGTTCGGATTCGATTTTGGCACAAACGGGAATAACGTTTTCCAGGTCGGTATTAAATTTGTCGATGCTTTGGTAAGTAGTTTCGTCAACATTGGCAACGATAAAAAAAAGTTTATTGGTAAGTAAGAAAAATTCTTTGGCTAAGATTTTTTCTTCATCGGTTAAAGAGATGTTGATCGCTAAGACGCCTTTTTCCAGTTCTGATTTTAATTTGGAGGCAAAAGCGAATTTTTTGGTTTTAGTTTCGATGGGGTTATTTTTGAAAGAACTAAGATATTTATCGACAGACTCCAAGTCTTTGATAATTAGTTCGGCACAAATAACTTCAAAATCAGATTTGGGGTTGACAGCGCCTTCCTTGATAATGTTTTGGTCGGTAAAAAAACGAACGACATGGCAAATAGCGTCGCAATCGCGGATGTTAGTGAGAAATTTGTTGCCAAGACCCTCGCCTTGGGAGGCGCCCTTGACCAAGCCGGCAATATCAACAAATTCAACCGCAGCGGGAACAATTTTTTGAGTGGAAACAATTTTGGCTAAAACAGTTAATTTTTCATCGGGAACTTCAACCACACCGACGTTAGGATCGATAGTGCAAAAAGGATAATTACTGGCATCAGCGACCTGTTTGCCCAAAAGGGCATTAAAAAGAGTCGACTTGCCGACATTAGGCAAACCAACAATGGCGATAGATAAATTGGACATATGGGTATTTTAACCTAAAACTCCCCCGAAGATCGGGGGAGTTTAATGTACTTGGGGAGGACTTATTTGACCATTTTCTTGATCTTGGTTCCGGGAATATAGCGAGGCATGCGGCGAGCCACAATTTTTTTGGATTCCTTGCTACCAATGGCCTTGATGGTCTTGGCTTTGAACATTTTGGTTTTGAAAGTTCCAAAACCTGAAAGTTTTACCACTTCGCCAGCGGCGAGGGCTTTCATAACTTCGCCTAAAAAGGTCTCAACGGCCTGTTTAGCAGCTTTCTTGGACAGTTTAGCTTTCTGGGCAACGATTTCGATCAGTTCTTTTTTGGTCATTTTGCTATTAACTTATAATTCAAGTTAGATTGTAGCCGATTTGCTGGAAATTGCAAGTAAAACTACTCGTTTTTCCCCGCACTTTTATTGATCTTATTACCAACAATGACGCTACTTGTCCGTAATTCCCGCACTACGGTGACTTTTATCTGGCCGGCCCATTTTGCTTCTTCCTCGAGCTTTTCGGCAATATTTTGACTTAAAACTTTGGCTTCGGCGTCAGAAACAATGCCCGGATCGACTAAAACCATGACTTCCCGACCGGCTTGATAAGCGGCAACTTGAGTAACTCCGGGAAAGCTTTTGGCAACCTCTTCGATGTTGGTCATCCTTTTTAAATACTCTTCATGGACTTCGTAGCGAGCGCCGGGACGGGTTCCGGAAGCGGCGTCACCAATGTACACCAGAGCTGATTCAACTGAAGAGAATTCGTGGTCCTGATGATGTTCACCAACACAGTTGATGACTTCTTCGGGAAGGTGGTATTGGCGCAGAAGATCGATGCCAAGATTAACATGAGTTCCTTCCTGATCAGTAACCACCTTGCCGATGTCGTGGAGAAGTCCGCCGAGACGAACGGTATTGACGTTGGCCTTAAGTTCGTGTGCTACAGAAACGGCAATTTTGGTAGCTTCGATGGTGTGCTTGGCCAGATTTTGGCCATAAGAAAACCTAAACTTGAATTTGCCAATTTCTTTAATAAGATCAACCGGAAGATTGTAAACACCAACTTCCTGACATATTCTTTTGCCTTCGTTAAGGAGGATTTTATCCATATCGCCTTTGGTTTGGGCGACGATATCTTCAATTTTGACCGGCTGAATCCGGCCGTCTCGAATTAATTTTTCTAAAGCGAGGCGGGCAATTTCCCGACGGGTAGAGTCAAACGAAGAAATACGAATATCATTGGTTTCATCAAGCTCAATTTCAACTCCGGTGGCTTTTTCAAAAGCGCGAATATTGCGGCCTTCACGGCCAATAATTTTCCCCTTAACGGTTTCATCGGCCAGAGTAATAGTGGAAACAGTATATTCGGCGACATATTCAGTAATGCCGTGGCGAATACTGTCAACTAAAATTTCTTTACCAAGTTCGTCCTGTTGCTGGCGGAGATTATCTTTGGCTTCGTCGATTTTTTTAGCAATCCAAGTGGCCATTTTTTTCTCGGTACTGGAAAGAATTATTTGCTTGGCCTTTTCGACATCAAGCCCGGAGATTTGTTCCAGCTTTTCTAACTGCTTACGATAAGTTTCGTCTATTGATTCGAGCTTTTTCTTAAGCGTTTCGTTTTGAGAATCGATATTTTTTTCCTTTTGGATGAGATATTGCTCTTTTTCGTCAAGGGATTTAAGCCTTCTAAAAATTTCTTCTTCTTTGACCTTAGTTTGAGCTTCAAGTCTTTTGGCATTTTCAAGAGCCTGGGAAATGGCGGCTGTGTCGACAACCGGAGCTGGTTTTACAGCCACGGTTTTGACACCTTTGGCTTTTTTAGGAGGAGAATAAACTACCCGATTGGAAACTTCGGGAACGGGAGAAGAAGCTTTAACAGGAACGGAACTATCGGAAGCGGTTTTGGAAAAGATGCCACGAAACTTGGAGATAAAAGAGTCAAACATAGATTTTTTTTACTTCAGTACAAGTCTTAGGCGCCAGAACCGGGAGTGAGTAGAAAAAGAAGGGTTCTAGTAAACATTTGAGGATGACTGAAAGTAATTTTTGTTAAATATTTAAGTTAAAAATACGACTTTCTGTATTTTAACCGGATATAAGATATTCGTCAATCACTGATTTGACCTGTGATAAGGAAAATCCCTTGCGGTATAAAGATGAATAGAGACGGTTTTTTTCCTGGTAGTTACGCATAATCTCGGTAGTAATTTTCTTTTTTTGGAGAATTTTTATTATCTTTTGGCGGTCTGAATTTGGTTCTCCCTGATCGTTAACGGCAGAGACAGAAACTCCTAATTGCCTTAGGCGAAAAAGCAATTCGTTTTGGGACTTACGCGGATAGCGCTTCAAATAATAATTAACAAATTTGGTTTCATCGAGTAGGTTTTGAGAATTAAGGTACGAAAGACAAAACCCGATGATTTCGTTTTGGTCGATATCAACAGGATAATAATATTTTTGCTTAATTTTTTGTAAATATACCTTGAGCTTGGGAGTTAAAGTTTTTTCAACTTTGGGAGAAATAGAAATTTGCCGAAAACAATAGTCTTTAGCCAAAAATAAAACTGATTGACGACAAATTTCGGCTAATTTTTCGGCTGAAAGAGGCTTGTTTTTTTTAAGACCAAGCGAAACGAAATCGTCGATAAAAAATGGTAGATATTTTTGGTTGTCGAAAACAAGATTAACCCGATTGGGCCGAAGAGTAGGCTTGACAGCAATAATTTGCATTATTCTTCTTTGGCTTTGGCGATGGCAGTGTCGGGATTCCTAACTTTTTCCCAAACCTGATCCTTGATAACCTTGGCTATTTTGGGATTATCACGAAGATAGGTTTTAGCACCTTCACGGCCCTGGATATTTTGGTCACCAACCTTGAAAAAAGCACCGGCCTTGACAATTATGCCGTGCTGGACAGCGACATCGACCAGACTCCCAAAAATAGAAATACCTTCGGTATTCATCATGTCAAATTCGGCTTCTTTAAATGGCGGAGCGACTTTGTTTTTGACGATACGGGCGCGGTGTTGGGAACCAATAGCTTCACCGGAAGAAGTTTTAATATTAGCAATTTTGCGAAGGTCGATCCGAATTGAAGAATAAAATTTTAAAGCTAAACCTCCGGGAGTAGTTTCGGGATTACCAAACATAACGCCGATTTTTTGGCGAAGTTGATTGGTGAAAATGACCACGGCTTTTGATTTGGAAATGGCACCGGTAAGCTTGCGAAGGGCTTGGGACATCAAACGAGCCTGAACGCCCATCATAGAATCGCCCATCTCGCCTTCGATTTCAGCGCGGGGAACCAAAGCGGCCACAGAATCGACAACAATAACATCAACAGCATTGGAACGGACCAGAGTTTCGACAATTTCCAAAGCCTGTTCGCCATTGTCCGGCTGGGAAATCAACATGGTATCAAGATCAACGCCAACGGCCGCGGCCCGATTTGGGTCAAGGGCATGCTCGGCATCAATGAAAGCGGCAGTACCGCCGGCTTTTTGAGCTTCGGCAACAACGTGAAGAGCGACAGTAGTTTTTCCCGAAGCCTCCGGGCCAAAAATTTCGGTAACCCGACCACGGGGTAAACCGCCAACACCCAAAGCGATATCCAAAGGCAAACAACCGGTAGGAATAACTTCAACCGTCATATCGGCCCTTTTTTCGCCCATTTTCATAATGGCACCTTCACCATAGGCCTTGGTGATTTGTTCCATGGCTAAGCGAACAGCTTCGAACTTTTTAGATTGTAAATTAGCGCTTGGAGTTTCAGAAACTTTTTTTGGATGTCTACCCATAGGATTTTAAAAAATTAATATTTTTAACACTGATTAGTTATAACGAATAAGAGAGGTGTTATCAAGAGGCAAAACCGAACTTAACCCGAAGTGGCTTATTTACGACGAAAAGAGGTAAGTGTTAGACTAATAAAGAGATGTTTAATGCAAAAGTCGTAACGGTTTTAGGTTTGCTTTTGATGGCATCATTAGGGCTTAACATCCGGCAGCAGGTATTATTGAAAAAAGGCGACGAGGGGATAGCCGTACTAGGAGTACTGGACGGAGATACTATCACTTTGGAAGGGAAAACACGGTTTCGACTAAGAAATATTGATGCACCGGAAATGGACTTTTGTGGTGGTGAAGAGGCAAAAAAAGTATTAGAAAAATTGGTGACAAGTAAGAGAGTGAGGACAGAAGAGCAAATAATTGATGTCTTTGGCAGACCAATGGGCTTGGTGTATGTCGACGACAAATTGGTAAATGAGGAAATGATAAAAAGCGGGTGGGTTAAATATCATTCCGATAAGACCAGTGTGTCGGAAAGATTAAAGGCGATTAGCGATAGTAATAAGGCAGAGGATAAGGGGATGTTTGGTAAGTGCTGGGAAGTAGAAAATATAAAAAATCCGGAATGTACAATTAAAGGAAATATTGATCCGTCCAATAGCCAGCTGAAAAGATATTATTTGCCCGGATGCGTCCAGTATAAAACCACGATTGTTGAATTAGACCGGGGAGAGCAATGGTTTTGCAATGAGAAAGAAGCGAAAAATGCAGGATATGTTAAGTCGGAACGATGCCCCTAGAGAAATCCACTTTATTATTTGAAAATTTGGTAAACTATAGCCTAGTAATCGGGGATTGGCGCAATTGGCTAGCGCGCACGGATGGGGTCCGTGAGGCTGCTGGTTCGAATCCAGTATCCCCGACAAATGTACTATGTGTACTTTCTGAAAAGCCAGAAAAATGGAAAGGTTTATGTCGGGAGTACCGGTCAAAGTCCAGCGGTAAGGCTTGAACAGCATAACCGGGGTAGGAATAAGTTTACTAAAGAAAATAGACCTTTTGTCCTTTTGTATTTCGAAAAATATCTATGTAGAGAAGATGCTACCTTACGAGAGAAGTTTTATAAAACCGGATTCGGACGAGAGATTAGAAACATAATCATAGAATCTGCTTCCATCAAAATTTACCAGACTTGACTATGGTTCGAATCTCCGCCAAAGGCGGACAGGCAGTATCCCCGACAATTCGTTACACTACGTTGGGCAAGCCCCACTTCGTGGGGTAAACCCGACTCGTTACACTCGTTGGGCAGGCCCGACCTAATTTATTTGACGAGATAGACTAAATCCCCTTCTTTAGCCGGCTGAGTGACTTTGAGACCGACTTCATCGCCGATTTTGGCGGTGATGACTTGTTGGTGCTCGACCTGCATTGAATCGATGGGTTGGGTGAAACCGGTTCCTTCTTCACCGATTTGAATGGTGTCACCCATTTTAACCTTACCATCGGTTAAAACCAAGACGCCAACTCCGATTTTGTCAAAGTAGTGAGTAATTTTGCCGATTTTTGTATTGGTCATTTGTTTTTCCTCCTTAGAAAATATTATCACACTCTGAAAATAGATCGTTTATAATGCTTGCATGCCTATAAAGTTCGGAAACGACGATTTGATCAGGGAAAGACATTTTTTAGTTACCAAGATAGAGAAAAAACTGACTAAAAGCGGAGATGAATATGTTGATATGGAATTGGCGGACAAAGAAGGGGTGACAGTGGGAAAAATATGGAATAATGCCCTACCACGTTGCCAATTTGAAATTAATAAGGTGGTGGAGCTAAATGGCAAAGTACAGGAATATCGAGGAGCGCAAAGCCTGATAGTCGATAATTGCCAAATTGTAAACAGTGAAGACCCGGGTAATTTTATGCCGACTGTACCGACTTTGGTTTTTGATATTGAAACGGTAGGAAAAAAGTTTGAAGACCTGGACGAAAAAGAACAGGATTACCTTTTGAATAATTTGGAAAAAATGGAGGAAGATAAAGAAATGGCTAAAACGAAAACGGCTTTGTACTCAATTTTTGGGATGGTGGCGGCAATCGGATGCTTTAACCCCGATACCCAAAAAGGAGTGGTTTTGGTAATATCAGACAAAGAATTTGTGCCGGAGGATGAAAAATTTGAGTATAAAATTTTTAAAAATGAGGCCGGATTATTGGAAGAATTTTGGAAAATTGCCAAGAATTACGAAAAGTTTGTAACTTATAATGGGGACAGCTTTGATTTTCCATACCTAATCATCAGATCGGGAATTAACCGGGTAAAAGTGTCGATAGAAAAGGGAAAATATAACGATAACTTTATCGACCTTCAGAACAAAATCAGACAGAATCATGGTTTTAAACTAGAGATGTTATGTAAGGCATTTGGAATTGAAAACCCAAAAGGGCAAGGAGTCGACGGAAGTGAAGTCACGGGCTTGTATTATCGGGGAGAAATTAATAGAATAGCTGATTATGTAGCCAGAGATGCTAAGGCAACAACAGAGCTTTATCTTCTTTGGAAAGAGTTTATGAGCGGACAAATAATTTAATGGATATAATTAACAAAATCGACATAGTTTTTAACAGAGAAGAGAGCGAGGGCTGGAGGGAAAAAAGAGAGAAACAAAAAAGAGCGATAAGGCTGACAAAAATTATGCTGACAAAAATTACATTTGATAAATTCAGAAACAGGCTGGGAGAGAGCTAGACGAAAAAGAAAGAAACTAAGGCCACCAGAATTACATAGATGCCAAATTGCCAAAAGTTACGGCTAATGATGGTTTTCTGTAAAATTTTCAGAGCAATGATGCCCACTACCAGAGCAACAAAAAAAGCAGTAATTAGAGCGGGGTCAAAAAAGTTAAAAGTGACAAAATTTTTGTAGTCAAAAACCAGAGCGCCGATTGAAGCAGGAATCAAAAGACAAAAAGAAAAATTAAAGGCTTCGGTCGAGGATAAGCCTAAAAGTAGTCCGGCAAAAATAGTAGAGCCGGAACGGGAAATGCCGGGTAAAATGGCGATTGACTGAAATAAACCGATAATTATGGCTTTTTTATAGGTCAGAGAAAGTTTTTTGACGGGAAGATATTTGGTGGCAATGACAAGCAAGGCGGTGATTAAAAAAAGAAAAGGAAGAATTTTGGTGTCGGAAAAGATTTGGTCAATATTTTGGCGGAATAAAATGGCGACAACAACAGTAGGCAAAGTACCAACAATAATAAAAGAAAGATTTTGAAGAAAATAATTGAGTTGTTTTCGAAAAAAGAAAAAGACGGAAAAAAGAGTGGCGGTATTAAGAAAAATATCAAGAGTTAAAGAAGGTTCCAAGCCAAGAATTTGCTGAACTAAATTGAGATGGCCTTTTGATGATATCGGCAAAAATTCAGCCAAACCTTGGACAATAGCCAGTATCGTTGCACCTAAGAAAGTCACAAGATAAATGATAGCACAAAGTTACCGCTTCGGAGATTGTTTTTGACGACGGGCTTTGCCGCCGGTACCAACCATCCGCCTTTGGCGGACACGAGAATCAACTGTAACTAAGCCGGCAGTTCGTAATTCGGGCTTGAGATTGACATCAGACTTAACTAAAGCACGGGCTAAGGCTAACGACAGGGCGTCGGCTTGACCATTTTTACCGCCACCGATTATTTTGGCAAGAAAGTGGTATTTATCAAAAAGATTGCTTACCTTTAGGGGTTTTTGAAAAACCAGCTGTAAAAGATCAGTAGGAAAATATTTGTTAACGGCTTGGTCGTTGATCAAAGAGTCGCCTTTTTTTGGAAAAAGCTTGACAGTAGCGACGGCTGATTTGCGGCGACCGACAGCATAAAAATAAGTGTTAATATTTTTTTTAACCATAGTTTATTTTGCTAATTTCTCGGCGTAAGGATGATCGGCGCCAACAAAAACCTTTAATCGACGAAGTCGGTCAGCCCGAAGATGATTTTTGGGTAACATGCCGGCAACTCCGTGAAGAATAACTTCCCGGGGATCTTTTTTCATCATTTCCTGAAAAGTAAATTCTTTGAGATGACCAGCATAACCGGTGTGGTGGTAATAAATTTTTTGCTTAGCTTTTTTGCCGGTAACTACAATTTGACCGGCATTGATGGCCACAACATAATCACCATCGTCGCGATGAAAAGAAAATTGAAGATTATTTTTACCCATTAAAAGAGCGGCGATTTGAGTACAGACACGGCCAAGAGTCTGATCTTTAAGATCGATTAACTGCCAAGTTTTATTGACATTTTCGCCCTTGGTGACGGTAGTTTTAGTTTTCATTTGGTATCCTTCCGAACTTTTTTAACCTTGACGGTTTTTGAGGCCGGTTTCTCTTTTTTGTCTTTTACTTTTTTGACTTCTACTTTTTTAACCGGAAGAGAGGTAAACGGCTTAACAAAAGCAAATTTGACAATAAGAGCATTGTCGCCTTGTCTAAATTTTATCGGAGTAATTTTTGTAAAATTGGAAGTTTGACCAACAAAGGCAAGAGCAAACTTTTCTAAAATTATTTTTGTTTGATTTTTGCTAAAAGTTTTTTGCAGTTCTTTTTGAACTAAGTCAGATGACTTGGTAACGATTATCGAACATAAATGTTCTACGTCGGGAACAATCGACTTGGCTTTGGCTTCGGTAGTTTTGATGGAACCATAGGTAAACACATCTTTTACCTGGTTTCTAAAAAGACCCTTACGCTGGTTATGATTACGGCCCAACTGGCGACCGAAATTACGATGACGCATAGTTTATTTCCAAGAAAAACCTTTTTCCTTGAGCCAAGAATCAATAATTTTTAAAGATTTTTCGCCAACATTTTTAGCTTTGCTAACTTCCAAACGACCGGATTTTAAGAGAGTGTCGATAGTACCATAACCTGCCTTTTTCAAAGCATTAGTGACCCGAAGAGGCAACTCAATTTCTTCAACAGAAATATCGGCACCTTGGATGGAAGGATTAGCGGCAAGAGTAATTACTTCTTCACTGAACTCTTTGGGATCAACGATTTGGTTGAGAGAATTAATTAAGTCTTTGGCAGCATATTTAAGAGCATAAAGAGGATCAACTGATCCGTCGGTCCAAATTTCCATGGTTAACTTATCGAAGTTAGACTTTTTACCCAAACGGGTAGGTTCAACGGTGTAGTTGACTTTGATAACGGGGGTAAAAGCGGCATCGAGAATAATTTCGCCGATAATATCGGTTTTTTGTTCCCGAGCCATAGTGTAACCAATGCCTCTTTCAACAGTCATCTCGAGCTTGAGAGAAGATTTTGAGTCGGAAAGAGTGGCAATGTACTGATCAGGATTGGCCACTTTGCAAAGTTCATTGTCAGCAATGTCGGCGGCGGTAATTATGCCATTACCTTTTTTATTCAGTTCCAAAACGATAGGTTCGTCTTTGGTATAAGCAAACTTAATTTTTTTAAGATTTAGAGAAATTTCAACCAAATCTTCTTTGACACCGGGAAGAGTGGTAAAAAGATGGGTAGCACCGTCAACCCGAATTTTGGTGATAGCGGCCCCGGGAATAGTGATAAACAAAATGCGGCGAATACCATTGCCAATGGTGTGGCCAAAACCACCAACTAAAGGGCTTAACTCAAATTTACCGTAACTGGGGGTAGATTTGATGGTATTAATATGAAATTTGCTGGTGTCAATCATAAGTCTCCTTTTTGATTATCTTGAATAATATTCAATTATTAAATTAATATCTACGCCGGACTGGATCTCGGCCAGACGAGGCAGAGAGGCTATTTTGGCGAGATATTTTGATTTTTCGAGCTCAACCCAACTGGGCGGGTTGAAATCCTTGTCGGAAAGACGGAGACCGTCTTTGGCGGTGTCGATGATTTTTGGGCTTAAAGAAACGATGTCGTCAATTTTTACCTGATAAGAGGAACGATTGAGAAGTTTTTGATTGACCAAAATGTGGCCATGGCTAATAAGTTGTTTGGAATGAGAGCGGGACGAAGATAAGCCACAAACATAAACAACGTTGTCCAGCCTTCTTTCGAGCAAGATTAAAAGATTGTCGCCAATTTGACCTTTGAGCTTTTTAGCCTGAAGATAAAGGTTTCTAAACTGAGTTTCCAAAACACCGTAAGTGCGCTTAGCTTTTTGCTTGGCGCGGAGTTGAATACCATAATCAGTTGGTTTACCGCGACGGCCTTTGGCCCCATGCATACCGGGGAGAACAGCTCCCTTGCGATCAATAGGACACTTGCCGGTACAGCGGAGGCCTTTTAGAAAAAGCTTGGTGCCTTCGGAGCGGCAGAGACGACACTTTGTTTCGTAACCCATTCGACTCATAGTTGTTAAATCCTTCTTTGCTTGGGAGGACGGGGACCGTTGTGAGGAATCGGAGTGACGTCAGCAATCAAGTCGACATCAAAATCCCTTTTGGCACGAAGAAAGCGAAGAGCGGCATCGCGACCAGTACCGGGTCCTTTGAGATAAACAGATAATTTTTTTAAACCATATTTTTTTGAAGCTTCAAGGGCTTTTTCAATAGCGGTAGTAGCGGCAAAAGGAGTTGATTTGCGGGCACCCTTAAAACCACAATTACCGGCGGATGACCAGCTTAAAACGTTGCCTTTGGGATCGGTAACGGTGGCAATAGTATTGTTGAAGCTAGAACTAACATAAAGATGCCCTTCGACAAATGATTTTTGAACCGTTTTTTTTCTGGCCGGGACTTTTTTAGTAGTGGTTGAAGGTTGAGTTTCTGGCATAGTGGTTATTTGGCGACCGGAGTGGCCGGAGTAGCGGCGGCAGTCGGAGCGGCAGTGGCGGTAGCCGTTGCGGCTGTTTTTTGCTGGGCTTCAATTTTTGCCCAGGCTTCTTTTGTAAGTGAACCGACGGTTTTTTTCTTGCCCTTACGAGTACGGGCATTAGATTTGGTTCGCTGACCGCGAACAGGAAGTGAAACTATGTGGCGAATACCACGATATGACTTGATGGCTTTGAGCCGGTCAATGCTTTCACGGATTTCTTTTTTAAGATCACCTTCAACCTTGAAACCTTCCAAAGCTTTCATCAAATTACCGACATCGTCACGGGTTAGTTCTTTAATGCGAGTGTCAGGATTAATTTTGGCAGCTTTCATTAAAGCTAAGACGTTAGTTTTGCCAATACCAAAAATTTTGGTTAAGCCATTTTCAGCACGAACATGATCCGGTATTTCGACTCCTGCAATTCTCATAATTAGCCTTGTTTTTGGTTGTGTTTTTTGGTCGAACAGATAACGCGCCTCAACCCACGACGGATTACGATTTTACAGTTTTTGCATCGACGTTTAATGCTGGATTGGACCTTCATAGTTTGAACTTGGATATTGTACCCCAAAACACGGACAATATCAAAGACTTAGTTATAATTATCCTCTATAGGTAATACGGCCCTTGTCGCCGTCGGGACTAAGGACTAAAGAAACGTTGTCACCGGCGATGACACGAATGTGATTCATACGTAACTTACCGGCTATATGACAAACTATCAGCTTACCGTCGACAAGCTGAACCCGGTAAAGAGCGGCAGGTAAAACTTCAGTCACCTGACCCCGAACTTGTGGTTCCTTGATCATTGAGTAGTGGGTGTGTATAAATTAATAATATTAATTCTTCAAACATTTTCCGCCGGCATCGGGATAGTTTCCGTCAAGCTTGCATTCATATCCTTCCGAACATAAAATGCCAGCAATTCCGCCACAAAATCTGCCTTCAACGGCATTGTCTTTCTCTGTGGAGGTGACAATGGGGGTGATGGGAACAGTTTTGGATGATTGGGTGGGGAAGAGAAGCCAGGCCATCAAAACAAAAAGGAGGATAAAAGAACCGAGGAGGGCGATAAAAATGGTTTGAGTCTGTGATTCTTGAACTTTGAGAGTCATTAAGGAGATGACTGATTAATAAGATCGATTCGATTTTGAATGTCAGTAAAGATCGGTTCAACGGGACGGTTGCCATCGACCCGGAAAAGTTTCTGGGTGGGCTCGTAGTGATCAATAATAGGACCAATAGTTTCTTCGTATGATTTTTGTCTGGCGGCAATAGCGGCCGGGGTGTTGTCAGTCCGATCTTTATTCTGAAAAGCATCGCCTTTTTTTTGACGACGGGCTAAAATCTCTTCAAAAGTAACATCGAGATGAATAATTAAAGAAAAGGGAAGACTTAGGTTTTTTAGATGATCTTCAATCATAATCCCCTGTCCGATCATCCGGGGAAAGCCATCGAGAATAAAATTGGAATTATTTATTTTTTGAAGACTGGCGGTTAAAACCCGGAAAGCCAGTTCGTCGGGAACCCATTTACCGACATCGATGTAACTTTGAGCTTCTAGGCCAAGACTACTTTTGGAAGCAATTTCGTTGCGTAAAAGTTGGCCCATAGACATGTGGGTCAGAGAATATTTTTCAGCGATTAATTTGGCTTGAGTCGATTTGCCGCAACCGGAAGGACCAATAATAAAAAGGTTAAGTGACATTAATAAGTTAGCTTATCATAATTATACATTTGGACGACGTTTTCAATTTTGCGGGTGAGCTCGATAACGACGGAAACGGCGATTAAAACACTGGTACCGCCGATAGTCAGAGTAGAAATGCCGGTAAATTTTTGAACTATGGAAGGGACAACGGCAATAAGGCCCAAAAAGACTGCGCCGATAGCGACGACCCGATTGATGAGAAATTTGAGCCGGTGTTCAGTACCAATACCGGGACGAATACCGGGAATAAAACCGCCGGATTTGCGAAGCTCCTCGGCAATATCTTTGGGCTTGAAAACCACTGAAGTATAAAAGTAAGTAAAGCCCAAAACTAATAAAAAGTAAAAAACGATGTATGGCCAGCCGGACGGTTGGAGAAAACGGGCAAAACCATTGGCGGCGGCGGCGATGGTAGGATTGGGTATTTTGCCGATAAATTGGCTTAAAAGCGAAGGAACGGTAGCTAAAGAGACAGCGAAAATGATAGGCATAACGCCGGCGGTATCAACTTTAATTGGAAGGTAAGTGGTTTGAGCCCGTTTAGCATAGTTGACCGGAATCCGCAAAATGGCTTCTTCGACCATAACAATGCCAAGAATTATGACAATAGCGATAGCTAAAAAGATAAGTAAGTTGAAGCCGGTTTGAGGATTAGAAAGATCGGAGATGGAAAAAGTTTGAATAATACTCACCGGAAGACGGGAAATAATACCGGCAAAAATAATCATGGAAGTGCCGTTGCCGACACCGTAAAGATTGATGAGTTCACCCAAAAAGATCATGATCATGGTGCCGGCGAGCATAGAGGCAATAAGAGCGACAAGAGTTAGCGGAGATAATGTTCCGATGATTTTTTGAGAATGAAGAATGCCATACATACCGATTGATTGGACAATCGAAAGAGGAATGGTGGCAATCCGAGTATATTGATTAATTTTGGCCCGACCATATTCCCCTTCTTTTTGCAGGGCTTCAAGCTCGGGAATGACTAAGGTTAGAAGTTGCATCATAACCGAAGCGTTGATGTAAGGATTAAGACCTAGAGCAACTATGGAAAAGTTGGCTAAAGTGCCACCGGAAAAGATATCGATAAGGGATAAGAGTTGGTTTTGAGAAAAGAAATTACGAAGAAGAGCCAAATTAACACCGGGAACCGGAACATGAGCAATGAAACGGAATAAAATTAAGATACCGAGAGTAAAGAGAATTTTTTTTCGTAAAATGGGAGTTTTGAGGGCTTGAAGATAAATCGAAAGGGCGGCAAAAAGCTTGTCCATTAGTCTATCGAACCTCCGGCAGAGATAATTTGGGTTTTAGCTCCCGAAGAAAACTGAATATTTTTAAAAGTCAGAGGTTTGGTAAGAGAGCCGTTGCTTAAAATTTTGACAATGTACTTGGAATCAAAGTTGACCTTTGATTTTTTAATTAAGCTTTCGGGAGAAACAGTATCGTTTGCTTTAAACCATTTTTCAAGTTGACTTAAACTGAAATTTTTAATTTTAGTAACCGGTAAAGTTCGATGTTTACCACGCAAAAAAGGTAAACGTTTAATCCAAGACTTTTTAATTTTGGTACCGTCAAAAGTTAGCTTGGTTTTACCGCGAACCTTATCACCCTTAGCACCCTTGCCGGTAGTGTGACCACCGGCGCCGGAACCGATACCCCGGCCAACGCGTTTTTGTTGTTTAGTGGTGGTTTTGGGTAAATTATTTAAAATTTCCATAATAGTACTTTTTATCTTAGCATTGAAAGAGCCTTAAGGGTGGCCCAGACGTTGACGGACTTATTTTTAGAACCGATAATTTTGGAGGCAATATCTTTGACACCGGCGGCCTCGACGACAGCTCTAACCGGACCACCAGCAATCAAGCCACTGCCCGACTTACCGGGACGAAGGAGAATAATAGCACTTTTAAATTTAAGCTTAATGGAATTGATGATGGTTCCGTTTTGAGTGGGAATGGTAATCATACTTTTGCGGCCTTTTTGGATAGCTTTTTGAATAGCACTGGCAACACTTTTAGCTTTGCCAAGGCCAACACCAACCCGGGATTTTTTGTCACCGGTGACGACCAGGGCAGTAAAACTAATTTGGTTACCGCCTTTGGTTTTTTTAGAAACTCTTTTAATTTGGACAACCTTATCGGTGAATTCACTTTCGGGCTTGTCAAATTTTCTGGTTGGATCGTATGGCATAGTTTATAAAAGAAGTCCAGCCTCCCGGGCGCCCTCGGCAACAGCCCTAACGCGACCATGAAAGAGGTAGAGACCCCGATCAAATTTAACTTTTTTAATATTTTTCTTTAAAGCGGCTTTGGCAATAAGTTTACCAGCCTCAAAAGCTTTTTGAGTTTTGGTCAATTTTTCAGATTTTAGAGAACGGGTATTGGCAGAAGCCATAGTTTTGCCGTGTTTGTCGTCAATAATTTGAAGCCAAAGGTGCTGGTGACTACGAAAAACTGAAAGTCGGGGAATACCGGGACTGGCTTTGAGTTGGCCCCGGATTCTTTTTTGACGTCTAATTTTTTGGTTGTGGATAATCATAATTTTTAGGCTTTGGCAGTTTTGCCGGCCTTGAGCTTAATAATTTCGCCAAGATAACGGATGCCTTTGCCTTTGTAGGGCTCGGGGGGACGAATTTTTCTGATATTGCTGGCAGTTTGACCGACTTTGGTTTTGTCGATACCGGTGACGAGAATTTTGGTATCGTCGGTAACCTGAAACTGAACACCAGCGGGAGCAACAATATCAACGGTATGGATAAAACCGGCGGTGACGATTAGTTTGTCACCGGAAACGGTCGCCTTGTAGCCGATACCGCGGATTTCGAGCTCTTTTTGCCAAAGAGTTTGAACACCTAAAATCATATTGTTAATGTGGGCCCGGAAAGTGCCATGGTTGGAGCGAGTTTTTTTGTCTTCACCGGTACGGGAGACAATAACCTGACCCTCAACAATAGTAACTTCGATTTTTAGAGGTAACTTTAAGTCTAAAGTGCCTTTGGGGCCGGTAACCTTAACCAATCTTTGGTCAACAGCAACAGTAACTCCAGCGGGAATAGTAATTGGTTGTTTGCCGATTCGGGACATAGATAGATTAATAAATTTCGGCAAGAAGTTCACCACCGATTTTTTGGGTGTGAGCTTGCTTTTGGGACATTAATCCCTTAGAGGTAGAAATAATAAAAATAGAGTTTTTAGAAGCACCCCAGGGAAGAGAGGATGATTTGTGATAAAGACGACGACCGGGCTTGGAAAAAAGACGGATATGAGAAATTTGAGGGCGCTGATCGTGGTAAATAAGGTTTAAGGTGATGTTTTTGAGAGGATCTTCGGAAGTTGAATAGCTTTCAATCAGATTGTGCTTTTGGAGAAGTTCGGCGATAGCGACGCAAACATTTGAGGACGGCGCAATCATGGTGGGCCGGCCGGCCGCATAGGAATTTTTTAATCTGATTAGAAAATCGCAGGTGCGTGATTGCAACATATTTTTACCAACTGGCTTTTTTAACTCCAGGGAGATTGCCTAAATGGGCTAACTTTCTAAAACAATGACGACAAAGGCCGAAAAGACGGATAAAAGCACGGGGGCGACCACAAAGCTGGCAACGGTTGTGATACCGAGTCTTATATTTTAGCTTTTTGTGTTCCCGAACTATTTTTGCAAGATTGGCCATATGTTAGATTTTTTGAAAAGGAAAACCTAGGGCGGATAATAACATTTTTGAGTCTTCTTGGGAAGAGGAGGCTATATTTAAGGTCACCTGAATAGGCCGAATTTTGTTGATTTTGTTAAGATCGATTTCGGGAAACAAGGTTTGGTCCTTAATGGTTAGATTGTAATTACCGTTTTGATCAAAGGCGTCAAGAGGCATACCGCGAAAGTCACGAAGCCGGGGAAAAACCACATTAAATAGTTTTTCGATAAAATCATACATTCTTTGACCACGGAGGGTAACCTTTAAGGCTAAAGGATCACCTTCACGAAGCTTAAAAGAGGCGACGGACTTTTTAGCGGAACAAAGCTTGGGCTTTTGACCGGTAATGTTGGTGATTTCAACAATGGCAGTGGCAAGTGATTCCTGGCTTTCGCGAGCCTCGGGAACACGATAGTTAATGACTACTTTTGAAAGACGAGGAAGGGAAAAAACGTTCCGCTTTTGATCCTCTAATTTGATATTTTTAGTAAGCATAGTTTATTTTTTGAGATGATTAGGTAAAACTGCCTGACAGGCCTTACAAATTCTGGATTTTTCGCCACTTTTGTCGACTAAATAGCCGACCCTAACGGCTTTTTGACAGGAAGGACAAATAAGAGCCACTTTGGAAACGATCAAAGACCGTTCTTTTTCGATAATGCCACCTTTTTGACCCTGTTGAGGCTTAAGATGTTTCTTAAAAAGGTTTAAACCTTTGACGACGATTTTTTGAGTTTTGGGGAAAGCCCGAATGACCTCACCCTCACGACCTTTGTCTTTGCCCAAAAGCACTTTTACTTTGTCGCCTTTTTGAATTTTCATAAAATTAATAGACCTCCTTGGCCATAGAGGCAATTTTGTTAAAACCAGCGTCTTTTATTTCACGGGCAATTGGGCCAAATATACGGCTACCGCGGGGATTGTTTTGGCTATCGATGACGACGGCGGCGTTGTCACTAAAACGAATGTGTGAACCGTCAGCACGAGCGACTTCCTTTTTGGTCCGAACGATAACTACTTTGACTTTTTCTTCGTTTTTTACGATTCCATTAGGAGTAGCATCTTTGACAATGGCTAAAGCAATGTCGCCGATAGTTCCTTTTTTGTGGCGAAAACCTTTGTAGATGTGGATGATTTTGAGATATCTAGCGCCGCAGTTGTCGGCCGGCTTGATAATGCTTCGAAATTGGATCATGATTGGTTTTGACTATTTTTGATAATTTCGACAGTGGTAAAACGCTTGGTTTTACTTAACGGCCGAATTTCCCGAACTTTGACCTGATCGCCGGTTTTAGCACCAAGATTGTTTTCGGCGTAAATCTTTTTGTTTTTTCTGACAATTTTTTGGTAAAGAGGGTGACTGGTTTGATAGGTCAAAGAAACAACGATGGTATTTTTCATCTTGTCGGAAAGAACAATTCCGGTAAAAAATTTACCGACTTGGTGATTTGGGGTGTTTTCAGACATTTTTTTGATTTTTTGACAGAACGGTTTTAATCAAACTAATTTGATATTTTAATTTTTTAAAAACAGAAGTATCTTTGAGGTTACCTAAGCGATGCTTGGCGCGATTTTCAACCAATTGTTTACTTAAGTTAAGAAGTTCCTTTTGAAGTTCTTCTTTGGGTTTCTGTTGGTAACTAATTTTATCAGTTTTTTTCATAAAAATCACCTATTATTAGACTCTTTTAACGATTTTGGTAATAATTGGAAGCTTGGCGGCGGCTAAATTTAAAGCAACCTTGACTTCAGCTTCAGAAATGCCTGAAACTTCAAACATAATTTTGCCGGGCTTGACAACACAAACGTAACCTTTGACGTCACCTTTACCGGCACCCATGGTTCCGGCTCCTTTTTCAGTGATAGGCTTATCGGGAAAAAGCCTGACCCACATCCGGCCGTTTCTTTTGGTGGCATGGGTAATAGCCTTTCTGGCAGATTCGATTTGATTGGCGGTAATCCAGGAACGGTCCATAGCTTTTAAACCATATTCACCAAAAGCAACAGTACAACCTTTTGAGTTACCACGCATTTTGCCACGGAATTGTTTTCGATATTTGGTCCGGCTAGGTTGAAGCATTTTAGATTAAGCTAAACAGAGATAAACTTTAACACCGATATAGCCGGAGCGAGTGGCTGACGGACATTCTGCATAATCGATTTTGGAACGAATAGTGCTTAGGGGAACTTTGCCTTGAGAAAATTTCTCGCGACGGCTAATTTCAGCTCCATTAATACGACCGCCAAGAATGATCTTAATCCCCTTGGCGCCAGCGGCCATAGATTTTTCCATAGCCGTCAGAGCAATCCGACGATAAGGCATGCGCTTGGTAAGCTGGAAGGCGATTTTTTCGGCAATTAACTTTGCCGAAAGATCAACATACTTGAACTCTTCAACCTGAATTTCGGTATTGAGCTTGCGGTTGATTTTAAAGAGGAGCTTTTGAATTTCTTTTTTGAGAATTTCAAGCTCTTTACCACCGCGACCGATAACTAAACCGGGGCGGCTAACTACTAAAATGATTTTTAATTTTTTACTTGATCTTTCGATACGGATAGCAACAATGCCCGCAGAATAGAGCTTCTTCTGGATGAAGTCACGGATCTTTTTATCTTCGATCAGATAAAGACCGTACTTTTTTTTGTCAGCATACCAAGAAGACTGCCATTGAGGGCTATTTTTGACTGCTTCCAGTCTAAAACCAATAGGATTAACTTTATTACCCATAGATTAACTTTGAACTTGACTTGGTATTTTACCAGATAAAATGATAACCAAACGACTATGCCGCTTGACTTTGACACCGCGGGCGAAATGAGAACCGTGGGATTTGTCCATTCTTTTTATTTTTTGACCTTCGTTGACTAAAAGATGTTCGAACTTTAAAGTAACCGGATCGGCCTGATAGTTATTCTTGGCGGTAGCGATAGCGCTGCTCAAAACCTTGCGGAAAAGTCTAGAGGAATTGGTATTAACAAATTGAAGCCTGGCAACAGTTTCAACCGGAGACAGCTTCTTGACAGAATTAACTAAAAGCCGCAATTTACGGGGAGAAATTTTGAGATTTTTGTCTTGGAAAGTAAACGACTTAGTAGTCGGGGTGACAGGAGTTTCAACAACAACTTTTGGAGAAACTATTTTGACAGCCTTGGGAGTAATTTTTGTAATTGTCTTTGGCATATGTTTTATGTCTTTTCAATAACTCTTTTAACGATACGACCATGGCCCTTAAAAGTACGGGTAGGAGAAAATTCGCCTAAACGATGGCCAACCATGTCTTCGGTAACAAAAATATTGATAAATTTTCTACCGTTGTGAATAGAAAAGTTATGACCGATAAATTCGGGGGCAATTTGAGACCTCCGGGCATAGGTTTTAATAACATCAGTAGCGATTTTTAAGGCTAAAACTTTTTTGAGGAGTTTTGGGTCAATATATGGGCCTTTACGGGTACTTCTGGACATATTATTTACGGTGAGAAATGATTAAACGGTTACTGGCTTTTTTGCGCTTACGGGTTTTTTTGCCCATAGCCGGCTTGCCCCAAGGAGTTTTGGGATTCATACCGATAGAGCTACGACCTTCACCTCCACCGTGTGGGTGAGAATCGGGATGCTGGGCAACACCGCGAACACCGGGACGAATGCCACGATGGCGGGAATCGCCAGCTTTAGTTAGTTTTTGATTTGAATGATCGGCATTACCAACCTGACCGATGGTAGCTTTGGAGGCAGAGGGAAAAATCCTGATTTCGCCTGAAGGCAACTTGACGGTAGCTTTGGTGCCGTCGATACTTTGAATATAAGCGGCAGAACCGGCAGATTTGACCAGCTGGGCATTTTTACCGGGTTGAAATTCAATAGCATGAACAGGAATTCCGGTGGGGATATTTTTTAAACAAAGACGGTTGCCTTCTTTAATTGGGGCGTTGTCATCACAAATTATTTGGTCACCGATTTTAAGGCTGGTTCCGGCCAAAATGTAAGCTTTGGTGCCATCCTGATAAGTAAGATAGGCTAAATTAGCGGTGCGGTTAGGATCATATTCAATAGCAGTAACTTTGGCAATGATACCGGGTTTTTGACGTTTCCAATCGATGACACGGAGAAAACGCTTGTGTTCGCCGCCGCGATGCCGAACGGTTACCCGACCTTGAGAATTGCGGCCGGATTGTTTCTTTTTAATGAATTTAAGTTGAGGCATGGTGGTTATTTTTTATCAGTTTTGATAGATAAAATGTCAATTTTTTGATCTTTTTTGAGAGTAATAATGGCAATTTTTTTATCAGCTTTGTTAATCGAAAGACGATTTTTCCAATTGGTTTTAACTTTACCGGAGCGGTTAATCGTGTTAACACATTGTGGCTTGATACCAAAAACCGATTCAAAAGCGGCACTGATTTGATTTTTATTGGCAGACGGCTCAACAAGAAAACTGTAGCGACTTTTTTCCTGTAATGCCAAAGATTTCTCAGTGACTACCGGAGATAAGATTATATGATGGGGTGTTTGGTATTTCATTTTAGTGATTCAATGGCTTTTTGGGAAAATATCAAAAAATTTTGATTGGCGAGATCATAAGAGTTGAGTGAAGTAAGAGGAAGAAGGGTAACGCGAGGCAAATTGCCAAAAGCACGTTTGGCATTGGGTTGAGGATTACGGGTAATAATCCCGATTTTTGATCTTAAAGAAAGTTCGTGTAATTTTTTAAATGAAGAGATTAATTTGAAACCTTCTTTGGTTTTGGGAACAATCGAATTAAGCTCCTCAATTATCAAAATTGAATTGTTTTTGGCAAAACGGGCAAGAATAGAGTCGCGGGCAACAGTTTTTTGGGACTTGCTTAAGGTAAGGGAATAATTTTGATTGCCCTGTGGTCCGTGAACACTACCACCGCCAACAAAAATACCGGCCTTGGCAGAACCATGACGGGCACGACCGGTCCCTTTTTGAGGCCACATTTTTTTGGTAGTACCGGCAACTTCACCACGATCTTTGACCTTGGCATGAGCTGACCGCTGGTTGCTTAGATAGACCCGAATAGCCCGGGAAATCAAAACACTGGAAATTTTTCGGTCAAAAATTTTGGGAAGAGTAACTTCGCTAATTTTTTCAGCCTTAATGTTGTAAAGAGGAGCTTTCATATTATTTTGATAAAACTACCCAAGAGTTTCTGGCGCCGGGGACAGAACCACTGACGAGGACTTCACTTTTATCCTTGTCGTAGGCAATTACCTTTAAATGAGTAACTGTTTTGATAGCATTACCATAGTGACCGGGCATTTTTTTACCCTTGATAACTTTTCCGGGGGTTTGAGCGCCAATAGCTCCGGGAGCACGAACACGATCAGACTGACCACCGGTAACCGGCTGACGTTGAAAACCCCAACGCTTGATAACACCGGCAAAGCCATGGCCTTTTGATTTGGCGGTAGCATTAACCTCGTCACCAATTTGAAAAACGGCATCGAAGCTGATCACATCACCAATTTTGGGAGTATTTTCAGAATTTATTTTAAATTCTTTAAAATATTGGGGGCTAATATCAAGCTTAAGTCCTGAAAGCTTTTTGGCAATGGGCTGAGAAAGCCTTTTTTTGGTGCCATAGGCAATTTGAACGGATTCATATTTGTCAGTATCTTTGGTTTTGACTTGAGTGACAACCAGTGGTGAAGCTAAAAGCTTGGTCACTGCCAGACGACGACCGCCTTCTTGATAGAGGTTGGTCATATTTATTTTTTTAACGATAAATCCTGAAATCATAGACAAAATTACATCTTAACTTCAATTTCGACGCCTGAAGGCAAGTCCAAGTGCTGGAGACTGTCAACGGTTCGAAGACTAGTATTGGAAATATCAATAAGACGTTTGTGAGTTTTTATTTCGAAGTGTTCGCGGGCATTTTTGTCGCCATGAGGGCTGGTTAAAACCACGATAATCTTTTTGTCTGTAGGTAAGGGAATAGGTCCTTGGACGGTGGCTCCGGCGGTAACCGCAGCTTCAACAATTTTGATGGCGGCTTCATCAATAAGCCGATGATCAAAAGATTTCAACTTGATACGAATGCGGTTACCTTTGGCCATATTTTTAAAAAGAGCGAAATAATTTTGTTTATTTAACGATTTCGACAATCGCACCAGCACCTACGGTCAGACCACCTTCGCGGAAAGCGAAACGCTGGCCTTTTTCCATAGCAACCGGCTTAATTAATTTAATTGTAACGGTAGCATTGTCGCCGGGCATAACCATTTCCATGCCTTCGGGAAGAGTCATTTCGCCGGTAACATCGGTAGTACCCATATAGACCTGGGGACGATAACCGGTGAAAACGGGAGTGTGACGGCCACCTTCTTCCTTTTTAAGTAAGAGAACTTCGGCTTTGAATTCGGTGTGAGGAGTGATGCTGCCGATTTTGGCAAGAACCTGTCCCCTTTCGATATCATCTTTTTCGATACCACGAAGGAGAATTCCAACGTTATCGCCGGCTTGACCTTGGTCAAGAATCTTGTGAAACATCTCAACTCCGGTAACAACCGACTTTCTGGTATCACGAAGTCCAACGATTTCGATTTCTTCGTTGATTTTAACAACACCACGGCTAATTCTACCGGTAGCAACCGTACCACGACCCTTGATAGAGAAAACATCTTCGATCGGCATTAAAAAAGGCTGATCAAGTTCACGTTTGGGTTCGGGAATGTAAGTGTCCAAAGCTTCTACCAGCTTCTTAATAGATTCAATCCCTTCGGCATCACCGTTTAGGGCCTTTAAGGCCGAACCGCGGATGATAGGAGTTTCGTCGCCGGGATAACCGTATTTCTTTAAAAGATCACGGATTTCCATTTCAACGAGATCTAAAAATTCGGGATCAGTAACCAGATCAACTTTGTTTAGGAAAACGACCAGGCTGGGAACGTTAACCTGTTTGGCTAACAAAACGTGCTCACGGGTTTGAGGCATGGGCCCGTCCGGAGCGGAAACTACCAAAATAGCACCGTCCATTTGAGCGGCACCAGTAATCATGTTTTTGACGTAATCAGCGTGACCGGGACAATCAATGTGAGCATAGTGCCGTTTTTCGGTTTCGTATTCAAGGTGGGAAATAGCGATAGTAACGATCTTGTTGGCATCCCGAACTGTTCCGCCCTTGGCGATATCGGCATAGGATTTTGGATTGCCTTGAACTTTTGCAATTGCGGCACTTAAGGTTGTTTTTCCATGATCAACGTGACCAATAGTACCAACGTTAACGTGTGGTTTGTTTCTTTTGAAAGTGTCTGCCATATTTTTTTTAGATTTATGTCTTATTTAAGACGAAATTGTTAATTAGTAATATTTTAGCTCAAAATGCTTTGAAATTGTATCAAGTAAAGTTAACCTTTGCAAGGCGGAAGAATGGGTACTTTTTATTTTCCGGCCGAAACTTTGGTGGTTAGCTTTTCCTGGATGTCGCGGGGAACAGGTTCGTAGTGGGATGGTTCCATGTAAAAAGAGCCACGGCCTTGGGTCAAAGAGCGGATGACGGTGGCATAACCACGAACAGCTTCAAGAGGTACAGTGGCATCAATTGTAGTAAAACCAAAAGAGTCAGTAGTACCGGTAATTTGGCCTCGACGGGAAGAAAGATCACCGATAACTGTACCCAAAAAATCCGAAGGAGTGGCAACTTCGAATTTCATAATCGGCTCAAGAATTAGAGGTCTGGCCAAAGCAAAAGCGTCTTTGATGGCATAGGCACCGGCGAGCTTAAAAGACATTTCCGAAGAATCGACATCGTGGTAAGTTCCATCATAAACAGTGACTTTGATATCGGTACAGGGGTAACCGGCAATAATCCCCTTTTGGAGGGTTTCGCGGACACCCTTTTCAATGGCAGGAATAAAATTTGAAGGAATGGCTCCCCCTTTGACGCCATTGACAAACTCGATACCCTCACCACGATTTTTTGGTTCAACATGGATTTTACAGTGACCATATTGACCATGACCGCCCGATTGGTGGATGTATTTTCCTTCACCGTCAGCATTAGCGGAAATAGTTTCCCGATAGGCGACCTGAGGAGAGCCGGTTTTAACATTGACACCAAATTCGCGCTTGAGACGATCAACTACAATTTCCAGATAAAGTTCGCCCATACCGGCAATAATAGTTTGAGCGGTTTCCTGGTTGTATGAAACTCTAAAAGTTGGGTCTTCAGCAGAGAGACGCGAAAGAGCCTGACTCATTTTTTCCTGATCATCGGTAGTTTCCGGTTCAATGGAAAGGGAAATGACCGGATCGGGAAATTGAATTGGAGAAAGAGAAATGGGGGCATTTTTGTCGCAGAGAGTATCGCCGGTAAAGGATTCTTTCATGCCGATACAGGCAATGATTTCACCGGCAAAGCCTTCTTCGATACCTTCACGCTTGTCGGCGTGCATTAGAAGCAAACGGCCGATTCTTTCGGTTTTTTGACGGGTAGAATTGTAGATTTCGGAACCGGATTTGATTACACCGGAATAAACACGAACATAAGAAAGAGTGCCGACGTGAGGATCGGACTGAACCTTAAAAAGCATCCCGGAAAAGGGCTCGGTTTTGTAAGGTTTACGAATAATTTTTTCGTGAGTGTTGATATCGTAACCTTCGGTGGGAGGAACATCGGTAGGACAGGGTAAATAATCAACGATGGCGTCCAAAATCGGATGAATACCTTTGTTGCGCCAAGCGGCACCGCAAAATACCGGAAATAGGCGGCGGGTGATGGTCGCCTGACGAAGGGTGGCTTTGAGCTCGGGAACGGTAATTTCCTGATCATTGAGGAATTTTTCCATTAAAACTTCATCTTCCCCGGCAATTTTTTCGATCATGGCCAAACGGGCTTTTTTAACAGCTTCGGCATATTCCGGCGTAATGTCTTTGACGGTAAATTCCATACCTTCTTCATCTTTGTCATAAACAATCATTTTTTGTTCCATAAGGTCGATGACACCGACAAAGTCGTGTTCTTCGCCGATAGGTAAAACAACCGGAACGATGGGAGCTTTTAATTTGGCATTAATACTATCAAGAGTTTTTTGAAATGAGGCGCCAACTTTGTCCATTTTGTTGACAAAAGCAATGCGGGGAACTTTGTACTTGTCGGCCTGACGCCAAACAGTTTCTGATTGGGCCTGAACACCGGCATTACCGTCAAAAATCATGATAGCACCGTCTAAAACCCGCAAAGACCGCTCAACTTCGGCGGTAAAGTCAACGTGGCCGGGAGTGTCAATAATGTTGATACGATAGTCGTGCCAAAAAGTAGTGATACAAGCAGATTGAATAGTGATGCCTCTTTCACGCTCCTGAACCATTGAGTCGGTAGTAGTAGTCCCTTCGTCAACAGAGCCGATTTTGTGAATTTTACCGGTATAAAATAAAAGACGTTCAGTAGTAGTGGTTTTGCCGCCGTCGATATGGGCAATGATGCCAATATTTCGGACTTTGTCCATGGGGACGTCGCGGTTTTTGGTTAATTTAATAGCTTCAGGCATAATTTTTTTAATTAAAAAACGGGCATAATTACCCGCTTTAGGATGGGTTTATGATAACACGAGAATGATTAATTGCATAGATATTTTAGGTATAATTAGTGATGGATAAAAATATTGCCATTACCGGGGCGGGGTTGACAGGATTGGTTTCTGGTTATCGGTTGGGTCAAAAGGGTTATTCGGTAACTATTTTTGAAAAAGAAAAAGAAGCCGGAGGGCTGGCCGGTGGATTTGAAATAAACGGGACAAATTTGGAAAAAAGCTATCATCATATTTTTAAATCGGATAAATATTTGATTGATCTGATTGAAGAATTGGGACTAAAAGACAAATTGAAATGGAGCGAGAGTTCGATTGGTTTATATTTTGACGGAAAAATGTATCCGTTTGGAACGGCGATGGATTTGCTGAAATTTAACCCCTTGGGACTGATTGATAAAATTCGATTGGGACTGGTAAAAATTTATTTGGAAAAAGATAAAGGCTGGGAAA
>Ga0265296_1000670_pt1 | contig 47603 bp, 56 predicted proteins | sample MunlanPumphouse1_FD_189073 | JGI IMG/M metagenome (GOLD analysis project Ga0265296, IMG submission 189073) | Groundwater microbial communities from a municipal landfill in Southern Ontario, Canada - Pumphouse #1 | ecosystem: Environmental > Aquatic > Deep subsurface > Groundwater | place... | reverse complement strand
GAAGCATTCCATTGAGGAAGCGCCGGTTATCGCCCGCCGGCCGCGCCCAGCGACCGCGCTCAGGCGGCAGTAGCGGCCCGATCAGATCCCACTCCGCGTCCGACAAATCCCCGCGACCCATGACTGCTCCTCAAAAAGCAGTCTTGAATCAGAACAACGCGCGTTTGGGAATCCCTTTTGTCAACACGGCCTAGCGCTTGCGCTCTCCCTTGTCGCTTGCAACGATGGACGAAACCAAGGGAGAGACAGATGAGCTTCGACCAGATTCGCCTCGACAAGCATGAGGGCATCGCGCTGCTGACGCTGCACCGGCCCGACCGGATGAACGCCTTTACCACCGAGATGATGCTGGAGATCGTCGCCGCGCTCGACGAGTGTGACGCCGATGACGGCGTGCGCGCGGTGATCTTCACCGGATCGGGCGAGCGCGCCTATTGCGCGGGGGCAGACCTCGGTCAGGGTGCCACGACCTTCGACTATGACAAGCGCACCGACAAGGCGGCGTTGCTGCCCGACGGCATGGCGGCAAGCCCGGTGGGCGCGGATGGCACGATCGACTGGTCGCACCCGCTGATCCGCGATTCGGGCGGGCGCGTGTCGATGCGGATTTTCGACTGCAAAAAGCCGGTGCTCGGCGCGATCAACGGCGCCGCGGTCGGCATAGGCGCGACGATGACCTTGTCGATGGACGCGCGCCTTGCGAGCGAGACCGCGCGCTATGGCTTCGTCTTTGCGCGCCGCGGCATCGTGCCCGAAGCGGCGTCGAGCTGGTTCCTGCCGCGCCTCGTCGGTATCCAGAATGCGGTCGACTGGTGCTATTCGGGGCGTCTGATCGATGCCGCCGAAGCGCATGCCAAGGGTCTCGTCCAGTCGGTCCACGCCCCCGGCGAGCTGGTCGACGCCGCGATCGCCAAGGCGCGCGAGCTCACCGATCATAGCGCGCCGGTGTCGGTCGCGCTGACCCGGCACATGCTGTGGCGCATGCTCGGCGCACCGCATCCGATGAGCGCGCACCGCTGGGACAGCCGCGCGATCTTTGCGCGCGGACGCAGCGCGGATGCGGCGGAGGGCGTGTCGAGCTTCCTCGAAAAGCGCCCCGCAAACTTCACGGTCAGCGTCGCGAATGATTATCCGTGGTTCGCCGAGTTCGAGGACACGCCGCCCTATAGCTAAGCGGTGTCGAACATCCGCCGCCCACGCGTTGCGGTCATGCTGTGGGTGTCTTTCAGCACGGGCGTATGGGTGCGGATCGTTTCGACATTGTGCCAGTTCGCGGTCACGCGCTCGCGCGTCAGCTGGACAGTCACATAGCCGCGGTCCTGCGTATTCGCCCATTTGAGTTGTGGCGAAGCGGCCCTCAGCGCCGATACGCGCTGCGCGTCGGAAATCCCGCTCGTGTAGCCTTCATAGCCCGGTGAGGTGACGCTTTGCCCGGCAATCTCGATCCCCGCCGCGCGCCCGTCTTCGGACAAGTCGAAGGCCCAGGCGTTATGGGTATCGCCGGTCAGGGTGACCAGGTCGGCATCGGCGCGCTGTGCGGCGGCGAGCAGGCGCGAGCGCGCCGCGGGATAGCCGTCCCAGGCATCGAGGTTGAACGGCAGCCCCGCCTTGGCGGCGAGCTGTGCGGTTTCGATGCGGCGGCGGACATTGTCGGCCATGCTGGCCCCGAACCAGTCCTTTGATTCGGGCGGCGTGAACAGGCTGCCCATCACCACCTGCTGCGCGCAAACCTGCCACCGGGTCTGAGATCTGGTCGATGCGGCGAAGCCATCGAACAGCCACTTTTCTTGCTCTGCCCCCATCATCTGGCGCGCGGGATCGCGATAGGTGGTTTCGGCGAACTGCCGCAGCTTGGCCGCGGTATCGCCAGCGCCCGCAACGACCTCGTCGATCTCGAACTGCCGGTCGCGGCCGGTCACCCGCGTTTCGGGCAGGAAGATGGTGGCGAGGTCGCCGACCTGATAATCGCGCCAGCGGGTGTCGGCCACGGGCATCCATTCCCGATAGGCTCGCTCGGCGGCGATCACGCGATCCGCCCACTCGCCTTCGCCCGCATTGTGGTTTTCGGCGCCGCCCTTCCAGGCGTCGTTGGTTATCTCATGGTCGTCCCACTGCGCGATCATCGGGAACAGCGCGTGCAATCGCGCCAGATCGGGGTCGCTGCGATAGGCGGCGTAGCGGAGGCGATAATCGGCGAGCGCCACCATTTCGTGCGCAGGCTGGATATCGCGGCCGGGTACTGCCTGTTTGAGCGACGGATAGTCGCCGATCGGATATTCGTAGAGATAGTCGCCCGAATGGACGACCAGGTCGATGTCCTGCCGCGCCGCGGCATGCGCGTAGGCGTTGAACCAACCGAACGGCAGGTTCGAACAGGAAAAGAGCGCGAGGGTGAAGGCGCTGGTCGGTCCTTCGGGAAGGGTGCGGGTACGGCCGGTCAGCGATTTGGTGCCGTCGGGGGCGACGAAGCGATAATAATACCAGCGGCCGGGTTCAAGGCCGCTGACCACCAGCTTCGCGATGTGGTCGCGGTCGCCCGCGGCGGTGACGCTACCCCCGCCGACGACGCGGGCGAAATCCGCGGTTTCAGCAACTTCTGCGGTCAACATCGCGTCATTCGCTGCGGCGTAGCGCGTCCACAGCAGCACCGAATGGGGGCCCGGCTCGCCGCTCGCGACGCCATGGGTGAAACCCTGCGCCATATTCGCCCGCGCCGCGCCGGGCAGCGACAGCGCCGCGAGCCCCGCGGTGCCGAGCTTGATGAGCAGGCGTCGGTCCATTTCGCGCCAAAGCTGGTGCATCGCTTGTCTCCCTCGTTGTCCGGCCGGGTCTTTGCCCGGCCTTTGTTACGATTCGGCGTGCAGGTTCACCCTATCCCGTCACCCCGAATGCGAGGAGCAGCAGCATGAAGGTGATGACCGAAAACAGGCTGAAAAAGAGCAGGAGATTCGTTCGAACCAACGCTCCGAACCGCGACGAGCGATAGGCGCCGCGCAGCTGGCGATACATATGAAAAGGTACGTACAGCATCGCGAAAGCGGTCGCGACATCGCCGAAGATGGTGAGGTTGAGCAACCGTACGACGACGAACAGGAGCAGCATGAAGCTGATCGAATATGTGACGAAGACGAAATGGTCATAGGTGTGAAAGCGGCGGCTGAACGGAAAGAGCAACCACATGAAGGGCAGCGACAGCGGGATCAGCGCCCAGGCGAATTTATACGCATTCGCCTGTAACTTGTAGAGCACGAGCGCGGGGTTCGCGATCGCCTTTTCCAGACCGTTGTCGATGAACGGGACGCCGGTGTTGACCTTGGTGCGCGAGACGAAATCGACGCCGGTCATCACCTGCTGCCCCGGATCGTCGAGTACCGGCGGGCCCTTGTCGCGCTCCTCCTTGCTGAGGCGGCGCGCGACGCCAAGATAGTCGGCGCTCTTCTGAAGCGTCTCGCGCTCCTCGACGAGCAATCGCCTCTCGGCGGCGGGCAGGCGCGTGTCGGCGAGCCGCGCGTCGATCCGGTCGGCCTCCCTGTGGAAACTTTCCTTGAGCGCGTTCGAGCGCGTCTGTTCGTCGGCGGCCTTGTTGATTTCCTTGCCGATTCCGCCGCCGCTGCCGACCATCGCAAGCACTGCATAGGTCAGGAACACCGCGAACAGGAACAGCGCGAGCGGCGAGATGAAGCGCGCGCGTTCGCCGTGAATATAGCGGCGTGTCAGGTCGCCCGGTCGCCATGAAAGCAACGGCAGCGTGTTCCAGATCTTGCCTTCGAAATGGAAGATCGCGTGGATCAGATCGTGCCCGATCGCGCCAAAGCTGCGGTGAACGTCGGCGCGCTGTCCGCAATGGTGGCAGTGCGATCCCGCAAGGCTGGTGCCGCAATTGAGGCAGCGCGCGCCAGCGGGCGCCGCGCCCCCGCCTCCGTGCTGCGGCTCGACCGCATGCCCCGCCAAACCGGCGGTCACGGCCGCCCCGATGCCATCGATGTCCCCGCTCATGGCGCCCTGCCTAAAGGGGCACGGGATGCGACGCAACGGGACTTTCGGCGGTCCCGCAAAACATGATAGGGGCAAGCGCATGAACGCCGAAGCCCTCTTCGCCCTGCCGATACCCGGCGATGCCGCCGCCCTGATCGCCGACATGGGCGCGCGCGCCCGCGCCGCGTCGAAAGCGCTCGCGCTGGCGCCGACGGCGGACAAGGCGGCCGGACTGGTTGCCGCGGCAGCGCAGATTCACGCGCGGGCGGCCGACATTCTCGCCGCCAATGCCGAGGATATGGCGGCGGGACGAAAGAACGGCCTGTCGGGCGCAATGCTCGACCGGCTGCGGCTCGACGAGGGACGGCTCGCCGCGATCGCCCATGCGATCGGCGATGTGGCGGCGCTGCCCGACCCGTCGGGCGCCGAAATCGACCGCGTGACGCGGCCCAATGGCTTGGTGCTGAGCCGCGTGCGCGTGCCGCTGGGGGTCGTCGGCATCATCTATGAAAGCCGGCCCAATGTGACCGCCGATGCGGCGGCGCTGGGGCTGATGTCGGGCAATGCGGTGATCCTGCGCGGCGGCAGCGAGGCGGTCCATTCGAACCGTGCGATCCACGCGGCGTTCGCGGCGGGGCTGGTCGAGGCGGGCCTGCCCGCCGATGCGGTGCAGCTCGTGCCGACGCAGGACCGGGCCGCCGTCGGCGCGATGCTGCGCGCGCAGGGGCTGATCGACATCATCATCCCGCGCGGCGGCAAGGGCCTGGTCGCCCGCGTGCAGGACGAGGCGCGGGTGCCGGTGCTCGCGCATCTCGACGGGATCAACCATCTTTATATCGACGGCGCCGCCGATCCGGCGAAAGCCGTCGAACTCGCGGTCAACGCCAAGATGCGCCGCACCGGCGTCTGCGGCGCGACCGAGACGATCCTGATCGATCGCGCCTATCCGACACCGCTGGCGATTGTCGATGCGCTGGTTGCGGCGGGCTGCGAGGTGCGCGGTGACAAAGCCATTGTCGCGCTCAGCCCGCATGTCGAAACTGCGGCAACGGGCGACTGGGACTGCGAATATCTCGACGCCATCGTGTCGATCGCCATGGTCGACGGTCTGGAAGGCGCGCTCGCGCATATCGACGCGCATTCGAGCCGCCACACCGACGCGATCGTCACCGAGGATGCCGCGGCCGCCGAGTGCTTCCTCGCGGGGGTGGACAGCGCGATTGTCATGCACAACGCCTCGACGCAGTTCGCTGACGGCGGCGAATTCGGCCTCGGCGCCGAAATCGGCATCGCGACGGGGCGCCTGCATGCACGGGGGCCGGTCGCGCTCGAGGGTCTTACGACGTATAAATGGCTGGTTCGCGGGAGCGGCCAGGTGCGGACTTGAGCCCACCGCGAAAACGCAGGCGATGGCTGTATCTCGTCGCTCTCGCCCTGATACTCGCGCCGCTGCCGTTCATCTGGCTTGTTGCACGCGATGTTGTCCACTTGGCCTTCGCAGATGAGGAAGAGACGCAGCGGGTCGTATATAATGTCCTGATCCCTGGACTCTATGCTGCACTTGATCGCAACGATCGCCTACTGCCGCCAAAGCAGCGCAGCAAAGGCGAGGCGCCTGTCGTCTCGCTTGGCTTTGCACCCGTCGATGACAGCTTGCCGCCTTGCTTCGATCTGTTGGGAGTCGAATTGGCGCCTCGTTTCACCACCGATTCCTCCCTCGCCGCTGCAAAGGATTTAGCCGAACGCAGTTTGCGACGCCCTTGGGGCGTCGGGAACGCTGACGTAGCCGATTCTGATGAAAATGTAGCGCTGTCCTTTTCGCCGATTGCCATTTCGGCCTACCGCGCTTGTATCGAAGCAACGCCGTTTGGCGGCATATGCGCAAAGCGATTTCGGACAAACTTGACCGACCGAGGACGCAGCCTCAACGAAAATCGGGTGCGCCTCTACGCCGCCGCGAGGATTCTGGACAAGAAAGGCAGGCCGACGGATCGATACTGCGCGCTGCGCGCGTCGCCCAAAAGGGCCAAGACCGGATGACCGCGAAAATCCCCACCGGCCTCCTCGGCGGCAGCTTCAATCCGGCGCATGGCGGGCATCGCGCGATCAGTTTGAACGCGATCGACGCGCTCGGGCTCGACGAGCTGTGGTGGCTGGTGTCGCCGGGCAATCCGCTCAAGCCGAAGGCGGGGATGGCTTCGCTTCCTGCGCGGCTCGGCTCGGCGCAGCGGATGGCGCGGCGGTCGCCGATTCGCGCTACCGCTATCGAGGCCGAACTCGGCACGCGATACACGATCGATACGCTTAAAAAACTCGTCCGCCGCTACCCCAACCGGCAGTTCATCTGGATCATGGGGGCCGATAATCTGGTCCAATTGCCCCAATGGCGCGACTGGCGGGGGATCGCCCGACTCATGCCGATTGCGGTTATCGCGCGTCCGGGCTATAATGACCGCGCCCACGCAAGACGTGCGATGGGTTGGCTTCGGCGCTTCGTCCGGCCCGCGGACCAGAAATTACATTGGACGGACTGGAGACCGCCCGCCCTCGTGTTCCTGCGATTTTCGCCCGATGTGCGATCCGCAACTGCGATACGGCAGGCCAACCCCCGCTGGTTCGAACGCTATGAAGGCCGCGCCTTGCGCGACCCGCTGACCCGTTCGCGTCTTGTGGACCCGACTAGGAAAGGACGCATTTGATCTCCGCAACCCAGGATGCCGCCAACGGCGCCGCATCCGCCCCAAAGCCTTCTGGCGATAACGTGGATACGCTCCACGCGCTGATCCTCCACCAGCTGGATGAGGACCAGGCCCAGGAAACCATCTCCATCCCGCTTGCCGGCAAAAGCAGCATCGCCGATCATATGGTGATCGCGAGCGGCCGGTCGACGCGCCATGTCTCGGCGATTGCCGAGAAACTGGCGCAGCGGATCAAGCAGGAAGCGGGCCGCCAGGTTCGCGTCGAGGGACTGCCCAATGCCGATTGGGTGCTGCTCGATGCGGGCGACGTCATCGTCCACCTGTTCCGCCCCGAGGTGCGAAGCTTCTACAACCTCGAGCGCATGTGGTCGTTCGGCGACGCACCGCCGGTTGCAGCGTCAAATTGACCTGAATCCGTGAGCGCCGGTGAAACGACGCCCATGGTGACGCGCCCAACTTTGACGCCCGAAGAGTTCGAGGAACGGGCCACCTATGTCGTTTCCGGCTGGTGGTTGACCGGCGAAGGCTTGATCCATACGCCAGCGGTGATGAACATCCCCGGCTGGGATCTCTACGATCACCTCGGCAATACGCAGCTGACCGAAGCGCAGCGGGTGCTGATGATGTGGTCGGATCTGGTCGGCCAGGTCGCAAACGGCGGGTTCGAGCAGTTCATATCCAATTATACGGAAACGCTGACGCTGGCGCACCGACTCATCGCAAAACTGGAATGGCCCGAACTGTTCGAACGCTTTGATGCTGCTTTCCACGAGCTGGCTGGCGATCCGGCGAATCCCCAGCCCGTCGATTCAAGGCCATGGGGGTGGGAGGCCGACGAACTGGCGGCCAATCGAGCCCATATGCTGGATAGTCTCACACGCAGCAAAACGCGATGGCGGCCGTGGGCTCGGCGCGGCGAAATGGCCCTGTTCGATCAACTGTCAGATACAATTTTGCAGACCTTGTATAACAAGGCGGTGTCGAACGGCGAAATACAGCCCGTCGAAAAGCAATCGGTGGAATATGAACCGCCCCCCAGCGTAGCCGCGGAGGCTTTCGACACATGGTTCTATCTCGACAGCACGCGTGAGGCGTCGCAGCACTATGTCGGCTCTTTCATACGCACGCACCGCGATCAATTGTGCCGAATAGACGGCTGACATGCTCCTTCACATCATCGCCCGCGGGCGCATCGGGCGTGGGCCCGAGGCCGAGCTGGTCGAGCGCTATATGAAGCGCGTGACCTGGGCGCAGAAGATTTCGGAGCTTCCCGACACCGGCGGGCGCATGCCTGCTGCGGCCGAACATAGCCGTACCGTCCTGCTCGACGAGGGCGGCGAACAGATGTCGTCGCTCGAATTTGCCAAATTGCTCGAAAAATGGCGCGATGGGGGGGTGCGCGAGGCGCGCTTCTGCCTCGGCGCCGCCGACGGCTTCACGCCCGAGGAGCGCGAGGGCGCCGACAAGGTCATCGCCTTTGGCCGCGCCACCTGGCCGCATTTGATGGCGCGCGCGATGCTCGCCGAACAATTGTGGCGCGCGACCAGCATCGTCGCCAACCATCCCTATCATCGCGAAGGCCGCCAGTGAGGCGCGCGCTGACCGCTCTCGCCATCACCGCCGTTTTCGGCGGCGGCGCTTTCGCGCTGGCGCAGAGCGACATCTTCGACCCGCAGGCGATCGCCGCGCGCGAGCGCACCCAGTTGATCGAAGCCAAGCAGCAGTCGGCGGCCGCGATGGCGCGCAGCACCTTGCTGGAGAAACAGGCGGTAGCGGCGAGCAGCGAGGCCGACCGGCTGAAGAAACGCAGCGCCGCGCTCGCCGCGCGCATCCAGTCGGCCGAAGCCGATATCAGTGCCGGCGAGGCGCGGGTCGCGCTCGTCAGCCGCCGCCTTTCGGCGCAGCGTGCCCGCCTCGCGCGGCAGCAGCAGCCCTTGCTAGAGCTCGCCGCCTCGCTGCAGCAATTGAGCCGCCAGCCGCCGGTCAGCGTGCTGGCCCAGCCGGGATCGCTGACCGACATGGTGCATGCGCGCGCGGTGCTCGACGCCGCGATGCCGGTGATCGAGCGCCGTACCGCCGGGGCACGGCGCGAACTCGCGCTGCTGCGGACAGTGCGGCAGCAGCAGGCGGTGGCGCTGAAGGCGCTTTCGGCAAGCAAGACGCAGCTCGCGCAGCGGCGCGACGCGCTCACGCGGCTCGAAAATGAAGGGCGGCTGCGCTCGCGCGAGCTGATGAGCAGCGCCCAGCTCGAGGCCGACCGCGCGCTCGGACTCGGCGAAAAGGCGCGCGACATCGTCGACCTGATGGACGCGCTCGAAGCCGATGGCGCGGTGCGCGAAGAACTCGCCGGGCTCGCCGGACCGCTGCCGCGCCCGCGAAACCCGCGGGGCAGAATCGTGGGCACTGAACCACCCGCCACCGCCGAGGCCGAGCTGACGCAGGGTGCCTATCGCCTGCCCGTCGTCGGCCGGATCGTCGCCGGGCTGGGCGAGGTCAACGAAAGCGGCGTCCGGTCGCGCGGCGTGACGATCGCGGCGCGCCCGGGCGGGCAGGTCGTCGCCCCCGCCCCCGGCCGCGTCGGCTTTGCCGGCGACTATCGCGGCTATGGCAAAATCGTGATTATCGACCATGGCGGCGGCTGGGTGTCGCTGCTCACGGGCATGATCGCGCTGTCGGTCGGCGTCGGCGACACGCTCGATGCCGGGACGCCGGTCGGCCGCGCCGGATCGGACGACAGCCGCATCACGGTCGAACTTCGCCGCGCCGGTCGCCCCGTCGATATCGTCGCGATGATCGGCTGATCGCACCCGGTTAATCGCCCGTTAGACCGGCGTGCCGCATGACGATGCACCGCTTGACGCCCGCAGATTTGCGTAGGAGGATGGCGCGCCGGGGATTATAAGGCGAGATTGCTCTCGCGTGACTGAAAGACGCCCATGACCGACTCGACCAAGACCGCTGCCTCTCCGAAGCGTCGCTTCGCGCTATGGCAGGGCGCCGCAGCGCTCTCGACGCTGGCGCTCGTTCCGCTGGCGACCGGTGCGATGGCGACGGTCGATTCGAAGACGCAGGAAGAAATTTCGCGCTTCATGGACGTCTATCTCGAGGTCAAATCCAACTATGTCGAACCAGTCGACGATTCGGAACTGATCGAGGGCGCGATCAACGGCATGCTCGCCAGCCTCGACCCGCATTCGGGTTATCTCGACGCACGCGGCTTTTCGAACCTGCGCACTCAGACCGACGGCGAATATGGCGGGCTCGGCCTGTCGGTGACGATGGAAGACGGCGTCGTGAAAGTGATCGCGCCGACTGCCGACACCCCGGCCGACAAGGCGGGGATCAAGGCCGGCGACTATATCACCCACATCAACAAGGAACTGATCTTCGGCCTGACGCTCGACGAGGCGGTCGAACAGATGCGTGGGCGTCCCGGCACGCCGATCGAGATCACGGTCGTCCGCGAAGGCCAGGACAAGCCGATCGAAATGACGCTGACGCGCGAGATTATCGACCTGAAGCCCGTGAAGTGGGAAGTCAGCGGCGATGTCGGCGTGCTCACCGTCGCCAGCTTCTCGGCCGACGCGACCACCGACCTTAGGGCCGCGATGATGGCGGTCGAAAAGTCGTTGGGCAAGAAACCGCGCGGCTGGATCCTCGACCTGCGGTCGAATCCCGGCGGGCTGCTCGACGAAGCCGTCGGGATCAGCGACCTGTTTCTCGAACGCGGCGAGATCGTTTCGCAGCGCGGCCGCAAGAAGGGCGACATCGAACGCTATTTCGCCGAACCCGGCGACCTCGCGGGCGGTGCCCCGGTCGTGGTGCTGATCGACGCGGGATCGGCCTCGGCCTCCGAAATCGTCGCGGGCGCGCTGCAGGATCAGCATCGTGCGGTCGTGATGGGCGAACGCAGCTTTGGCAAAGGGTCGGTCCAGACCGTGCTGCCGTTGACCGACACCACCGCGCTGCGCCTGACCACCGCGCGTTACTACACTCCGTCGGGCCGCAGCGTGCAGGAAGGCGGGATCGAACCCGATATCCGCGTGCCGCAGATTTCGGACCCAGATTATGCGTCGCGGCCGAAGTTCCGCGAGAGCGATCTGCGCCGCCACCTGATCAACGAGAAGAAGGTCGACGACGGCCTGCTCGAAAAGGACGAAAAGGCCGACCCGCGCTTCACCGCGACCGCCGCCGACCTGAAGGCCAAGGGCATCGAGGACTTCCAGCTCCACTATGCGCTGCAGACGATCGGGCGCATCGGTCCGGTGACACCGCGCATGGCCCAAAGCGGCAAGCCGCCGGTCAAGCCCGCCGCCAAGCCGACCGCGCGCAACTAAGGGCCGCGGGACATGCTGAACTCGCGGCTTTCCGCGCCCGTCGTCGCGTTCCTCGCGCCGCTGCTGCTCTATGGCGGCGCGCTCGTGTCGCAATATGGCTTTGGCCTCTCCCCATGCGAGATGTGTTACTGGCAGCGCTGGCCGCATCAGGCCGCGATCGTGCTGGCGCTGCTCGCACTGATACTTCGCCGCAATGACAAGGCGATGCGCGCGCTCACCCTGCTCGCCGCGGTCGCGATTGCGGTGAGCGGCGCGATCGGCATCTTCCACGCGGGGGTCGAATATGGCTTTTGGGAAGGCATCACCACCTGCGCCACCGGCAGCGCGGGTCCGGTATCGCTCGATTCGATCATGAACGCGCCGCTGATCCGCTGCGACACCGCCCAATGGACGTTGCTCGGCATCTCGCTCGCCGGCTTCAACGCGATCTTCTCGCTCGGTGCGGCGGTCTTCGTCTTGACCTTGTTGCGCCGGCGGCCCACATCGGCGGCATGAACAAGGCTGGCAAAAACGCATCGATGATCCGCGTCGACCAGGCGGGCGAATTTGGCGCGACGCGCATCTATGCCGGGCAACTCGCGGTGATGGGCGACCGCCACCCGATGGCGCGCGAAATCGCGCATATGGCCGAGCAGGAAGAACGCCACCGCAAATTCTTTGACGACATGATCGCCAAGCGCGGCGTGCGCCCGACCGCGCTCCAGCCCTTCTGGAACGTCGCGGGTTTCGCATTGGGGGCGGTGACCGCGGCAATGGGTCCGCGCGCCGCGATGGCGTGCACCGCCGCTGTCGAGACCGAGATCGACCGTCATTATCGCGACCAGCTGGATGAACTTGGCGACAGCGACCCCGAACTCAGCACCGCCGTCGCCGACTTCCGCGCCGAAGAACTGGAGCATAAGGAAGCCGCACTCGCGGCGGGCGCCGAAAGCGCGCCCGGCTATCCGATCCTCAGCTTTGCGATCCGCGCGGGCTGCCGTGCAGCCATCGCGCTGTCGAAACGTATTTGATACATAAACGCGCCGCCCCGTTCATGACGGATGCAGCGTCGCGGTGCCAAGCCGCCTGAAACGACAAAGGAAGATATGATGCCCCGCCTCCCCCTGTTCGCGCTGATCCTCGCCGGCAGTGCCGCCGCCTTGCCCGCCGCGGCGCAGCAACAGACGGTCGATGCCGAAAAGATCAACCAGGTGATCGTCTATGGCAACGACCAGTGCGAACAGTCGAGCCCCGACGAAATCGTCGTCTGTAACCGCCTTCCCGAAACCGAACGCTATCGGGTGCCAGAAATGCTGCGCGGCAATCCGCTCGACGTGCGCAACGAGGCGTGGGCGAACAAGGTCGTCGCGCTTGAACGCGTCGGCCGTTTCGGCACCGACAGCTGCTCGCCAACCGGCCTCGGTGGCTTCACCGGCTGCACGCAGGCGCTCGTCGCCGGTGCGAAGGCCGAACGCCAGGCGGCGAACAAGACCGACTGGCAGACGATGATCGCCGACGAGCGCGCCAAGCGTATCGCGGGCATCGACGCGGCATCGGACGAAGTCGAAGCCGCGGTCGTTGCCGAGGAACGCGCACTGGCCGAGCGCCAGAAGGCGGCCGAGGAACTCGAGCGCCAAGCCAACGGCGAAGCGCCCGCGCAAACGGCTCCCGACGAAGCCGACGCCGCGCCGCTGCCGACCCCGCCTGGGCCCTGATCCAGGCCCGCTGCCCCAACACCTGGTTCCGCCGAAAAAAGCTGCATATATCGCCAAAATTGCAGTATTTTTCGATCCGACGCGATTTGGTTCCGAATCCGCGCCGAACCGAGTGCAAAAATTAACGAATCACTGGCAAGCTGTCTTGACTTGGGAATTTTTGAGGCAAATCGTGCGGTTCTGGGAATCGCCAGCCTAAGGGGGCTGTAACATGGCATCAGCATTTGGACCGCGCCTGTGGAGGCGCACGACCGTCAGCGTGCCGCCGGCACGGAGTCTCGGTCGCCGAATGACGTGGCACGCCGCCGCCGCCCTTATTGCTTTTGCCGCCTTGCAGATCTGGCTCGTCATGAGCGCGGTCGCCGCGGGCGCATCGTCCGCCTTCATCGTCGTCGCATTGATCATGCTACTGGCGCTCGCGCTGCCCGTCGCGCGGTCGACCGAACGGCACTGGTATCGCCTCAGCCGTCAGGCGCTTGCCAGCTGGGGCCTGCACGCCCGCTTCCGCCGCGACGTCCGCCGCCTGTGGGTCGCGGCGCTCACGCTGCCCTTCCTGTGGATCAGCGGCGCGATGGCCGCGACCGACGCGATCGCAGCGATCACCGGCTGACGCCTTTTCAGCGCTTGCTTTGATTTTTTGCCGCGCGCCGTATAGGGCGCGGGCATGCTGACCGTTTCCGAAGCCCTCGATCGCGCCCAGATGCTGTGCGACGCCGCCGCGAAAGCCGGCGCCGACGCCGCCGACGCGCTTTATTATTGCAATGCCGCGACCTCGGTCTCGATGCGCCTCGGCGCGCTCGAGGATGTCGAGCGGTCCGAGGGGCAGGATATTTCGCTGCGCGTCTTTGTCGGCCAGCGCAGCGCCAGCGTGTCGACCGCCGACATGGATGCAGGCGAACTGACCAAACTGGTGGAACGCTGCGTCGCGATGGCGCGCGAAGCGCCCGAAGATCCCTATTCCGGGCTCGCGCCCGAAGAATTGCTGTTCAAGGGCACCATCCCCGATTTTGATCTCGACGATCACAGCGAAGCCGACCCCGCCGCGCTGCGCGGCGCCGCGCTGGAAGTCGAAGAAGCCGCACGCGCGGTCGCCGGCGTCAGCAACAGCGAAGGCGGCAGCGCAAGCCACAGCCGCACGCGCTTTGCGCTCGCCACCAGCCACGGCTTTGCCGGCGGTTACGGGTCGAGCGGCCACAGCCTTTCGGCGAGCGTCATCGCCGGCGAAGGCGCGAGCATGCAGCGCGATTATGGCTGGCACAGCGCGCATCATCTGTCCGACCTCGAAAGTGCCGCCGATATCGGCACCCGCGCCGGCACCCGCGCCGTTGCGCGGCTCAATCCCGGCAAGGCGCCGAATGGCAAGCTGCCCGTCCTGCTCGACCCGCGTGTCAGCGGCGGCATCGTCGGCCATCTGCTCGGCGCGATCGCCGGGCCTGCAATTGCGCGCGGCACCAGCTTCCTGCTCGGCAAGGAAGATCAGGCGCTGTTCGACAGCAGCATCGTCATTCGCGACGAGCCGCATCGCCCGCGCGGGCTACGCAGCCGCGCCTTCGATGGCGAGGGCCTGCCAACCGCCGCACGCAATCTGGTCGAGGGCGGCAAGATCACCGGCTGGCTGCTCGACACCGCGTCGGCGAAGCAGCTCGGCCTGACGCCGACCGGCCATGCGAGCCGCGGCGGCGGTGCTTCGGGCGTCGGCGCGAGCAACCTGAACCTTGCCGCGGGCAGCGTGACGCCCGCGGCGTTGATGGAGGGCATCGCCGACGGCGTCTATGTCACCGAGCTGATCGGCCACGGCGTCAATCCGGTGACGGGCGATTACAGCCGCGGCGCATCGGGTTTCCTGATCAAGGACGGCGCGATCGCCGGACCGATCGCCGAATTCACCATCGCGGGCAATCTGATCGACATGTTCGCGGCGCTGATTCCCGCGAACGACCTCGAATTTCGTCACGGCACCAACGCGCCGACGCTGCGCATCGACGGCATGACCGTCGCCTCGAGCTAGGGCCGACGCCGATGCCGGGCCGCAACCTTGAAGCCGCGATCGCCGCGACGCGCGAAGTCGGCGACATGGCGATGGCGCGCTGGCGCGGCGAGGGGCAAAAGGTCAATGTCTGGCACAAGTCGCACGACAATCCGGTCAGCGACGTCGACCTGGCGGTCGATGCGCGGCTGAAAGCGGTGCTGGGCGCAATGGTGCCCGAGGCAGGGTGGCTGTCCGAAGAAACCGCCGACAACGCCGACCGGCTGTCGTGCCGCGCAATGTGGTGCGTCGACCCGATCGACGGCACGCGCGATTTCATCCGCGGCCGCCCAGGCTGGTGCGTGTCGGTCGCGCTTGTGATCGACGGGACGCCCGAATTCGGCATCCTTTATGCCCCCGCGCTCGACGAATTATGGGTGGCGCAAAAGGGACAGGGCGCCCACCTCAATGGCGAGGCGTTGCGCGCCAGCCAACGCACCCTGTTTGCGGGATCGCGCGTCCCCGCCGACGCGCTGCCCAAAGTCGACAGCGACCTTGTCATCGTCACCAAGCCGAACAGCATTGCGCTGCGCATCGCACTCGTCGCCGACGACCGCGCCGACCTGGTCGCGACGCTGCGCTGGGGTTTCGAATGGGATGTCGCCGCCGCCGCATTGATTGCCAGCGAGGCTGGCGCAACGGTGACCGACGCGTTCGGCGAGCCTCTGTCCTTCAATACCCAGCGCGCGCAGGCGTTTGGCGTGATAGCCTGCGCGCCTGAAATCCATGCCGCCGTGGTCGACCGCTTGCATGATCGGGCGGTCGCCCTTACATCATCACCCTGAGCAGTAATTCACGGCCTCAAATCACCGCACTTCGCTTGACAATCGGGCCGACTCACCTTAGTTGCGCGTCCATTCCGACAGCCTGACCGGACGGCGAAGCGCCTGCGTGCGCATCGTGGTCCGTTTTTTGCGTTGGAAAACCAGACGCTTTGAGATGGGGCCGATTGCCTACGGCCCCGTGGAGCAGGAGAAAGTTACCAATGGCACGTATTGCGGGCGTCAACTTGCCCACCAACAAGCGCGTTATCATCGCGCTCACCTACATCCACGGCATCGGTCGCAAGAGCGCTGTCGACATCGCTGACAAGCTGGGCATCGACCACACGCGTCGTATCCAGGATCTTTCGGACGCCGAAATCCTGCAGATCCGCGAAACGCTGGACGCCGACCACACGGTCGAGGGTGACCTTCGCCGCAACACGGCGATGAACATCAAGCGCCTGATGGACCTCGCCTGCTATCGCGGCCTGCGTCATCGCAAGGGCCTGCCGGTCCGCGGCCAGCGCACGCACACCAATGCGCGCACCCGCAAGGGCAAGGCAAAGGCGATCGCCGGTAAGAAGAAATAAGGTCTGAGCGCGTCCCTCCGGGCGCGCTTCCTTATTTCCCTGCCGGGGCAGCGGCGTATCGCCCGCCACCGGCCATTCAGGATTAGGTTAGGAATATATCATGGCTCGTGAACCGCAGCGCCTTCGTCGGCGCGAACGCAAAAACATCTCGTCGGGCGTCGCCCACGTCAACGCGACCTTCAACAACACGATGATCACCATCACCGACGCACAGGGCAACGCCATTGCCTGGTCGAGCGCCGGCATGATGGGCTTCAAGGGAAGCCGCAAGTCGACCCCCTATGCGGCGCAGGTTTGCGCCGAAGACGCCGGCAAGAAGGCCGCCGAACATGGCGTCCGCACGCTGGAAGTCGAAGTCAAGGGCCCGGGTGCGGGTCGTGAATCGGCTCTCCGCGCACTGCAGGCGGTGGGCTTTCACATCACGTCGATCCGCGACGTGACGCCGATCCCGCACAACGGCGTCCGCCCGGCCAAGCGCCGCCGCGTCTGACGTCTTTTCGGGCACGCTCCGCCGGAGCGCCGCCCGTATAAAATCCTCGCTGGACAGGTGGCCGACCCCCACCCGTCCCGCTTAAAGCAAAGGGAAATCCATGACTGTCAATATCCGGAACTGGCAGGAATTGAAGAAGCCCAGCAACCTGGAAATCAAGGCTGGCAGCGACGGCAAGCGCAAGGCGACCTTCGTCGCCGAACCGCTCGAGCGGGGCTTCGGCCTGACGCTCGGCAACGCGCTGCGTCGCGTATTGCTCTCGTCGCTCCAGGGTGCGGCTATCACGTCGATCAAGATCGAGAATGTGCTCCACGAATTCTCGAGCCTGGCCGGCGTGCGCGAAGATGTCACCGACATCGTCCTCAACGTGAAGCAGATCGCGCTCAAGATGGAAGGCGAAGGCCCGAAGCGGCTTCAGCTTTCGGCGACCGGTCCCGCGACCGTCAAGGCCGGCGACATCATGGTTTCGGGCGACATCAAGGTGATGAACCCGAACCACGTCATCTGTCATCTCGACGACGGCGCGACGCTGAACATGGAACTTGTTGCCGACACCGGCAAGGGTTACGTGCCCGCGACCGCCAACCGTCCGATCGACGCGCCGATCGGCCTGATCCCGGTCGACTCGCTCTACTCGCCGGTGCGCCAGGTCGCCTACAAGGTCGACAATGCCCGCATCGGTCAGGAACTGGACTATGACAAGCTGAACCTGACCGTCGAAACCGACGGCACGATCACGCCGGAAGACGCCGTCGCTTACGCCGCGCGCATCCTCCAGGATCAGCTCCAGGTCTTCGTCCACTTCGAAGAAGCGATGAACGACAGCGGCATGATCGGCATGGCGGCTTCGCCGACCACCGCCGACGAGTCGGACGTCAACCAGCTCAACCGCTTCCTTCTCAAGAAGGTCGACGAGCTCGAACTGTCTGTCCGTAGCGCGAACTGCCTGAAGAACGACAACATCATCTACATCGGTGATCTCGTTCAGAAGACCGAAGCCGAAATGCTCCGCACCCCGAACTTCGGCCGCAAATCCTTGAACGAAATCAAGGAAGTGCTGTCCTCGATGGGCCTGCGCCTCGGCATGGACATCCCCGGCTGGCCGCCGGAGAATATCGAAGAAATGGCCAAGAAGCTCGAACAAGAGCTGCTCGGCTGATCTTGCGCCCCGGCTTCGGCCGGGGCCAACAACGGGAAGGGGTCGGCCCGCACATCGACCTGGCTTGGGGTACCTCACACGGCCCCTCTGACAAACGAAGGAAAGAATTATGCGTCATAAATCGGGTGGCCGGAAGCTTCAGCGCACGAGCGCGCATCGCACGGCCCTGTTCCGCAACATGTCGGCGTCGCTCATCAAGCATGAGCAGATCACGACGACCGTCGCCAAGGCGAAGGAACTGCGTCCCTATATCGAAAAGCTGGTGACGCTCGCCAAGCGCGGTGGCCTGGCCAACCGCCGCCTCGCGAACAGCCGCCTGCTCGACGAAACGCAGCTCAAGAAGCTGTTCGACGTGCTGGCCGAGCGTTACAAGGACCGCAACGGCGGCTACACCCGCGTGATCAAGGCCGGTATCCGCGCCTCGGACGCGGCGCCGATGGCGATCATCGAATTCGTCGACCGCGACGTCGACGCCAAGGGCCAAGATTCGGGTCCGGTCGAACAATATGAAGACGAGGCGGAAGCCGCGTAAGACGCGCTTTCAGCGAAACACGATCAAGGGCGGCATCCGAAAGGATAGCCGCCCTTTTCTTTGCCTGCGTTGGAGGTCCGCTTTGGGGTGGGGAGCGGACGTTGCCCGCTTCGTCATCCCGGACTTGATCCGGGATCCAAGACAACGGCGCGGCGATGGATCCCGGATCAAGTCCGGGATGACGATGGGGGAAATATCCTCCCTGTGCCGAAGGCATGGGGAGTGGCAGCGTGAAGCGCTGACCGAGGGGCTATGGCGCTAACGTCGCGGCCCCTTCACCACCGCTTCGCGGCGGTCCCCCTCCCCATCGCTGCGCGACAGGGAGGATATTACGTCCGCAACCGGTCGCCAGCAGACGGGCAACGCCCCGAAAGCTCCAGTCGTAACTCCACTTGACTTCAAATCCGTTTCATCCGATATTTCTGTTATGACAGAAATTACCGAATATGAGTCGAAACTGTCCCCGGCGGCGACCGAATTCATCCTCCATTGGGGCAATCTGGGCGGTCAGTGGGGCGTCAACCGGTCGGTGGCGCAGATCCACGCCTTGCTGTTTGTCTCCGACCGTCCGCTCCATGCCGAGGAGATCGCCGAGGTGCTTGGGCTTGCGCGCTCGAACGTGTCCAATTCGATCAAGGAACTGCTCGGCTGGCGGCTGATCGAGCGCGTCCCGTTGCTCGGCGACCGGCGCGACCATTTCACCGCCGAGAAAGATATCTGGGAGATGGTCACGCGGATCGCCGCGGGGCGCAAGGCGCGCGAGGTCGATCCCGCCGAGGCGGCGCTGAAAGCCTGCGTCGCGCGCGCCGCGAATGACCCCGGGCTCAGCGCCGACGCCAAGGCGCGGCTGTCCGACATGCTCGACTTCGTGACAACGATGGGACGCTGGCACGACGAAATGCTGAGCGTGCCCAAACCCGCGCTGATGCGGCTGATCAAATTGGGCGCGGGGGTGACGAAGCTGATCAACTGGCGTCCGGGCAAGGGCAAGGACGCCTAGGAGGAAACGGCAATGCGGGGCGGCGCAAAATGCGAACCGAGTATCGACAGGGCCGCCCGCGCCGGTTCCGTTCGTGTCGAGCCCTTCGACTGCCTTGCAGGCGCTCAGGATAAACTTCCGGCATTCGCCGGAAGTCGAGACACCGCGAAGGCACATACAAATGACCGCCATCTAGACTTCGCTCGATCCGAACGGGATTTGGATCGCGACAATCGCTTCCGCCGCCTCGTCCATCGCGCGGACTGGGACGCGCTGCCCGCCGATATCCGCCGCCGTTTTTCCAGGCACCTCTCGGGAACGGCGGTCGCGACCTACAGCGGCGAAATCGTGTGGACGCGCCTTTCCCGCGCCGGCTGGCTGCTTGCGCAGCTCTGCCGCCTGATCGGCGCGCCCTTGCCGACCCGGGCCAGCGGCCCCGCGCCCGCCGCCGTCGCGGTGAGCGAAGATCGCACGAGCGGCGGCCAGTGCTGGACGCGCGTCTATGGCCGCGCGCACGGCCATCCGCAGGTGATCCACAGCGCAAAAGGCTTTGCGGGCCCGACGGGACTCGAAGAGCATATCGGCGGCGGGTTCGGCATGGCGCTTGCCGTGCGTGCCGAGGGCGACGCGCTGATCTTCTCCTCCGACCATTATTTCTGGCAGCACGCGAAACTTCGCCTCCGCCTCCCTCGCTGGCTCGCCCCCGGCGCGACGACGGTGACGCACCAGCATCTCGGCAGCGGCCGCTTCGCCTTCGACCTTAAGGTAACGCATCCGTTATTTGGCGAATTGCTCAATCAGCACGGCTTGTTCCGCGATGCCTGACGACGACGCCCCGATCATATTGTTCGACGCCGAATGCGTGCTGTGCTCGGCGAACGCGCAATTTGTGCTTCGGCACGACAAGCGCGCGCGATTCCGCCTCGCGTCGATCCAGGGCGGGGCGGGCGCCGCGCTGTCCCGCAAGCACGGCCTCGATCCGCACGACCCGACGACCATCCTCGTCGTCGAAGGGGCGCGCGTAAGGCGCGACAGCGACGCCGTGCTCGCAATCTATGAAGGGCTCGGCTGGCCTTGGCGGCTGCTCGCGCTCTTTCGCCTCGTCCCGGCATTTCTCCGCGACCCCGTTTACCGTTGGATCGCGCGCAATCGCTACCGCCTGTTCGGAAAGCGTGCGACCTGCTGGGTCGCGCCGCCCGAATATCAAAACCGGATATTGGCATGAAGATATTGATCCTCGGCGGCTATGGCGTGTTCGGCGGCCGTCTCGCCGAACTGCTCGCCGACGTGCCCGACCTCGACCTGCTGATCTGTGGCCGCGATCGCAGCCGCGCGGAACGTTTCTGCGCGGCCTATAAGGGCATCGCGCGCGTCCACCCCCATGCGCTCGACCGGCGCGACGTCGCGGGGGCACTGGACCGGCTCCGGCCCGATCTCGTCGTCGATGCGTCGGGGCCGTTTCAGGACTATGGCGCCGACCGTTATCGCGTCGTCGAAGCCTGCATCGCGGCAAAGACCGACTATCTCGATTTCGCCGATGGCGCCGACTTCGTTTTCGGCATCGATCGCTTCGATGCGGCTGCAAAAGCGGCGGGCGTCTTCGTCCTGTCGGGGGTCAGCAGCTTTCCCGCGCTCACCGGCGCGGTGCTACGCGAGATGGCGAAAACGATGGACATTCGCCGTGTCGAGGGCGGGATAGCGCCATCGCCCTTTGCAGGTATCGGGCTCAACGTGATGCGCGCCGTCGTCGGCTATGCCGGCGCGCCGGTCAAATTGCGGCGCGGGGGCAAGGACAGCCACGGCATCGGACTGGCCGAGAGCCTGCGCTACACCGTCGCGGTGCCCGGCCGCCTGCCGCTCAGCAACATCCATTTCTCGCTTGTCGATGTTCCGGATCTCCGCCTCATCCCGCGCGCCTGGCCCGCACTCACCGATATATGGATGGGCGCGGGGCCGGTGCCCGAAATATTGCACCGCATCCTGAACCTGCTGGCAAAGGCACGCGCGCGCTTTCGGCTGCCGTCGTTCGAGCCCTTCTCGCGCCTTTTCTATGCGGTGCTCAATCGCATGCGGTTCGGCGAGCATCGCGGCGGGATGTTCATCCGCGCGCACGGTCTTGCCGAAGGAAAAATGGTCGAGCGGAGCTGGCATCTTTTGGCCGAGGGCGATGACGGCCCCTATATTCCATCGATGGCGATCGAGGCGATCGTCCGCAAATTGCGCGTCGGCGACCGTCCGGCCATGGGCGCGCGGTCGAGTGTCGATGCGCTGACCCTCGCCGATTATGACGCGCTATTCGCGAACCGCTCGATCCACACGGGCTTTCGCAGCGAGGAGCCCGATGCCCCGCTCTATCGTCAGATCGTCGGAACCGCCTTCGACACGCTGCCGCCAACGCTTCGACTGCTCCACGGAAGCAAAGCCGAACGCCGGTGGCAGGGCCATGCCGAGGTGCGCCGCGGGACCGGGCTGCTCGCGCGACTCGCCGCGGCGGTCATCGGCTTTCCGAAGGCAGCGGCGCGCGTCCCGGTGACGGTTGCCTTCACCCCCGGAAAGGGCGGCGAACGCTGGACCCGCGATTTCGGCGGCAAGCGCTTCACGTCGCTGCAATCGCGCGGGGCCGGACGCGACGACTATCTGCTCGTCGAACGCTTCGGCCCGCTGTCGTTCGCGATGGCGCTGGTGATTGAGCAGGACCGCCTCTGCCTTGTCCCGCGCCGCTGGTCGGCGTTCGGTTGCCCGATGCCGCGCTGGCTGATGCCGGACGGCGCCAGCTTCGAAACCGAGGCCGACGGCAAGTTCCGCTTCGACGTCGAAATCACCGCGCTGCTCACCGGATTGATCGTCGCCTATCGCGGATCGCTCGATCCCGTGTGACGGGCATCGAATCCCCTTGCCCGCCCCTTGCCGATGCTTACATATCGGCGCACGATAATTTCTTCCAGAAAATGAGGATCGCCTTGCCATGTCCCGTAAAACCCCGTCCGCGTCGCTGGCGCTGGCCCTCCTGACGATGATCCCGGGTGCAGCACAGGCGGCCGATGCCGCGGCAACATCGGCGACGGCAAAGGCGCTCGCCTACCCCGACACCGTGCGCGGCGACACGGTCGATCCGCAGTTCGGCGTCGACGTCGCCGATCCCTATCGCTGGCTCGAGGACGACGTCCGCGTCAATCCGAAGGTCGCCGCCTGGGTCGCGGCGCAAAACAAGGTCACCGATAGCTATCTCGAAACGCTGCCGGGCCGCGACGCATTCAAGGCGCGGATGACCGAGCTTTATAATTACGAACGCTTTGGGCTGCCAACCAAGGCGGGGACGCGCTATTTTTACAGCCGCAACGATGGGCTCCAGCCGCAATCGGTGCTTTATGTCCGCGAAGGGCTGAAAGGCGAAGGTCGCGTCCTCATCGATCCCAACATCTGGGCCAAGGACGGCGCGACCGCGCTCGGCGAGTGGAACCCGTCGGAGGATGGCAAGCATCTTCTCTATTCGGTGCAGGACGGCGGCACGGACTGGCGCATCGTCCGCGTCAAGGATGTCGCGACCGGCCAGGATCTGTCCGACGAGGTGCGCTGGGTCAAATTTTCGGCGCTCGACTGGGCCAAGGACGGCAGCGGTTTTTATTATTCGCGCTTCCCCGAGCCCGAAGCGGGGGAAGCATTCCAGTCGCTCAACGAAAATCACAGCGTCTATTTCCACAAGCTTGGCACCCCGCAGAGCGAAGACGTGCTGATCCACGCGACCCCCGACAGGCCGAAGCTCAACAACAGCGCGGTCGTCACCGATGACGGCCAATATCTGCTCGTCGTCTCGTCGGAGGGGACCGACGAACGCTATGGCCTGACGCTGCATCCGCTGGGCAAGCCCGGCGCGAAACCGATCGTGCTGGTCGATGATTTCGCGAACAATTGGGAATATGTGACCAACGCGGGCACGCGCTTCACCTTCCTGACCAACAAGGGGGCGCCGCGCGGCCGGATCGTCTCGTTCGACATCAAAAGACCCGGCGACCTGACGCAGCTGGTCGGCGAAAATGAAGCGACATTGGTCGGCGCGTCGCGCGTCGGGAGCCGCATCATCCTCTCCTACCTCGGTGATGCGAAATCGGAAGCGCGGATGGTCGCACTCGACGGCAAGCCCGTCGCCAACATCAAGCTCGCCGACATCGGCGCCGCGACCGGCTTTGGCGGCAAGTCGAGCGACCCCGAAACCTTCTACAGCTTTTCGAGCTATGCGCGCCCGACGACGATCTATCGCTTCGACACCCAGACCGGAAAGAGCGAGATTTTCGCCGAGCCGAAGCTGACCTTCAAGCCCGCCGATTTTTCGGTCGAGCAGCGTTTCTACAAATCGAAGGACGGCACCGAGGTGCCGATGTTCCTCGTGATGAAAAAGGGTCTCGACCGCAGCAAGGGATCGCCGACGCTTCTTTATGGCTATGGCGGTTTCAACGTGTCGATGACCCCGGCCTTTTCGCCGACGCGGCTCGCGTGGGTCGACAAGGGCGGCGTGCTCGCGATCGCGAATCTGCGCGGCGGCGGCGAATATGGCAAGGCGTGGCACGACGCCGGCCGCCTCGACAAGAAGCAGAATGTCTTCGACGATTTCATCGCGGCGGGCGAATATCTGATCGCGCAAGGGATCGCAGGCAAGGGCCAGATTGCGATCGAGGGCGGGTCGAACGGCGGTCTGCTCGTCGGCGCGGTCACGAACCAGCGCCCCGACCTGTTCGCCGCGGCGCTGCCCGCGGTCGGGGTGATGGACATGCTGCGCTTCGACCGCTTCACCGCCGGCCGCTATTGGGTCGACGATTATGGCTATCCGTCGAAGGAGGCCGATTTCAAGAATCTGCTCGCCTATTCGCCGTATCACAATATCAAGGACGGCACGACCTATCCGGCGGTGCTGGTGACGACCGCCGACACTGACGACCGTGTCGTGCCGGGGCACAGCTTCAAATATACCGCCGCGCTCCAGCATGCGAAGGCGGGGGACAAGCCGCACCTGATCCGCGTCGAAACCCGCGCGGGCCACGGATCGGGCAAGCCGACCGACAAGATCATCGCCGAGGCCGCCGACAAATATGCCTTTGCGGCGAAGTGGACCGGGCTGAGCGTCGAATAATGTCGTATGCGCTTTCCTTCACCGCGACCGACCCTGCCGAACGCTGGGCCGAGGCGGGCGACGCTGCGGCGGCGCTCGTCGCCGGCGAGCCCGACGGCATCGCCAATATGGCGAATGTCGCGGCGCTGATCTGGCAGGCGATCCCCCACCTCAACTGGGCGGGATTTTACCGGTTTGACGGGACCGAGCTGATGCTCGGCCCGTTCCAGGGCAAGGCGGCGTGCATCCGCATTCCACTGGAAAAAGGCGTGTGCGGCGCCGCCGCGCGTCTGCGCGCGACGCAGCGGGTCGACGATGTCCACGCCTTTCCCGGCCATATCGCGTGCGACGCCGACAGCCGCAGCGAACTGGTCGTCCCGGTGATCGCGAACGACCGGCTGGTTGGGGTGCTCGACCTCGACAGCCCCATTCCGGAACGCTTCACCGCCGCCGATCAGGCGGGCGCCGAGGCACTTGTCGCACGCATCGCGAGCGCGCTCGCCGGGTAGCGGTCGCGGCTCACAGCCCCGACGGCTTCGGGGTGGATTGCAGACGGTCCCCTCTATTTCCGTTCGTGTCGAGCGAAGTCGAGACACCCCGAAGGCGCGCGCTACCGATGGGTGTCTCGACTTCGCTCGACACGAACGGGATTTAGAAGGCGGTTTGTCCACTTCTGGTCGTGAACTGCCATCGGTCGCGCGCCAAAACAAAGGCCCGCCTTCCGGATGGAGGGCGGGCCTTTGTGGTTCGTTTCGCGGGGCAACTTAGCTCTTTTCGGGCGGTGCCACCGTGATCCGCACCCGCTCACCCGAATTGCCGGGGAAGCCGGTGAACATCGCCTCGACGAGGTTCGGCACGATCGCCTGGAGATTATTGTCGCGCGACTGTGCCTCGGCATGGCCTTCGAACAGGCGCGAGCCGTCGGCAGCGCGGTTGATCTGGAGGTTCAGGCCGCTGGTGTAGACGGTGTAACTGCTGACGTCGTTATAGCCGCCCCAGCCGGGACCGAAGCCGCCCCACAGGAAGGGGTCGCGATAGCCATAGACATAGCGGCGTCCGCCGCGGCCGCTGACGATCACCGGGCGATAGTAGCCGCGGCCGTAAAAGCCGCCATAGCCGCCGTACCAGGGGTTGCCGAAGCCGGGGCTCGACACGACGCGCTCGCGGCCCTTGTCGACGCCATAGTCCATGCGGACGATCAGGTCGGCGCGCTCGCCATTCGCTGCGGGGCGATAGCCATAGCGCGTCAGTTCCCCCGCGACGAGATTGGCATATTGGCCAAATTCGATGCCGCCCTGCAGCGCCGGGTCACTTGCCTCGACGACAAAGCTCTGGCCCTGCGGCGCAGGGAGCTGCGTCTGGAAGCGCGCGACATCGGCCTTGAACGGGGTCGCGCAGCCAGCGAGCGCCAGCGCCGCGCCGGTCATTGCGGCCAGGCTCAGCCGCCGGAAGTTGATCTTGCTCATCGTCTTGGCTCCGTGATTCGGCTCGCGCATAAGCGGCACTTTCATACCATAGACTATATCAGCGCGACTTAACCTTGGTTGAACCCGGTTCGTCGCACCTTTGTTCCATCCATAAATATGGGGCGCCGTCCTCGATAAGCAAGCCGTTCCGGTATATTAGCGGCAAAGCCCCAGCGCGGCATAAGCCGCGTCGAGCGTCGGCCGCGCCAGCGCCGATGCGCGTGCCGCACCCGCCTCGAGCGCGGCGTCGATCGCCGCCGGGTCGGCCTTGAGCTGAGCAAGCCGCGTCGCGATCGGGCGCAGCGTCTCGACGAGCAGCTCGCCGAGTGCGGGCTTGAACGCGCCAAACCCCTGACCGGCAAAGCGCGCGAGCACCTGATCGACGCTTTCGTCGGCCATCGCGGCATAGATGGCGACGAGATTCTTCGCCTCGGCGCGCCCTTCGAGCCCCGCCGCCTCCGACGGCAGTGGTTCGGCGTCGGTCTTTGCCTTGCGGATCTTTGCCGCAATGGTGTCGGGATCGTCGACCAGATTGATGCGGCTCGCATCGCTCGGGTCCGACTTCGACATTTTCGCGGTCCCGTCGCGCAGGCTCATGATCCGCGCCGCAGCGGCGGGGATCGTCGGTTCGGGCAGGGTGAAGGTTTCGGTGCCGGTGTCGAGATTGAACTTGGTCGCGATGTCGCGCGCCAGCTCGAGATGCTGTTTCTGGTCGTCGCCGACGGGCACATGCGTCGTCTGATAGAGCAGCACGTCGGCCGCCTGCAGCACCGGATAGGCGTAGAGGCCGACGCTCGCGCCCTCGCGGTTCTTGCCCGATTTTTCCTTGAACTGCGTCATGCGATTGAGCCAGCCGATGCGCGCGGTGCAGAACAGGAGCCACGCCAGCTCGGCGTGCGCGGGGACGCGCGCCTGGTTGAACAAGATCGCCTTGTCGGGGTCGATCCCCGCCGCCATCAGCGCCGCTGCCATCTCGCGCGTGTTCGCGGTCAGCTCGGCGGGGTCGTTATAGACGGTGATCGCGTGGAGGTCGGCGAGAAAGTAGAGCTTCTCGCCCGGCATCTCGTCCTGCATCCGCACCCAGTTGCGGATCGCGCCCAGATAATTGCCAAGGTGCAAGTTTCCGGTGGGCTGAATGCCCGATAGCGTCCGCATGATCGATATCCTGTTAGAGTTTGCGCCGGCGCAGCTGGCCGATGGTGTCGCGATTGACCACGCCGAACAGAAAGGCGCAACCAAAGAATATGACGGCGCCCAACGCGACGATCACGCCCAGCGCGACGATCCGGTCGAGCACCCCGCCGACAAAGGCGTCGCCCGCCAGCGGGATCGCGAAATGGAGCGCCGCCGCCATCGCCGCCGCCGCGAGGATGATACGCGCGATTCGCCACGCGACCTGCCCGGTCAGGCGGAACAGGCCGCTGCGGTGCAATATCGCATAGAGCATCAGGGCATTGCACCACGCCGCGATCGACCCCGCGAGCGCCAACCCGACAATGCCGAGCGGCGGGATCAGCGCGAAGTTGAGGCCGATATTGACCAGCAGCGAAATCGCCGCAGTCCAGACCGGCGTGCGCGTGTCCTTGCGCGCAAAGAAATTGGGCACCAGCACCTTGACCAGCACATAGGCGGGCAGGCCGACGACAAGGCCGCCGACGACCGCGCCGGTCGCCAGCCCGTCGGCCACGCTATATTGGCCGCCGACATAGAAGGCGCTGGTGATCGCGGGGCCGGCGATGAACAGCGCCACCGCCGCCGGGACGGTGAGCAGCATCGCGAGTTCGACGGCATTGCTCTGGAGGCGAAAGGCGCCATCCTTGTCGCCCTCAGCGACGAAGCGCGACAGTGCGGGCAGGATGGCGGTGCCAAGCGCGATCCCGATGATGCCGAGCGGCAGCTGGTTGAGGCGGTCGGCCATCGCGAGATAGGTGATGCTCTTGTCGGGCAGCATCGCGATGAAGAACAGGTCGACGAAGCGGCTGATCTGATAGACCCCGGCGCCGAACACCGCGGGCAGGATCAGTACCCCCATTTCGCGCACGTCGGGGGTCAGGCGCGGGCGGTGCAGGGTGGGGCGGAACCCCGACCGCCGCACCCAGAAAAAAAGCCAGGCGAGCTGAAACAGCCCAGCGAGCGAAACCGAAATCGCAAGGTAGAGGCCGGTCGCCGCCTTCGCCGCGTCGCTGCCGTCGCCCGTAAACAACCCCAGCAGCAGCGCGCCGATCAGGCAGATATTGAGCAGGATCGGCGCGGCGGCGGCGGCGGCGAAGCGCGACAGGCTGTTCAATATGGCCGCGAACAGGGTCGCGACGCTCATGAAGGCGAGGTAGGGAAAGGCGATCCGCGCCATCGCGACTGCGAGGTCGAATTTCGCGCCGTCGGCCTGCAGAGCGTCGCTTGCGAACAGGCCCATCACCCACGGCATGACGATCAGCAGCAGGCCCGAAAAGGCGATCAGGATCGGGATCAGCACCGCGAGCACGGCATCGGCGAAGGCGCGCGCCTCGCCATGATCGCCGTCCTTCGTCATCCGCTGGTTGAACAGCGGAACGAAGGCGGCGGCGAAGGCTCCTTCGGCAAACAGGCGGCGGAAGATATTGGGAAGCTGGAAAGCCAACTGCCACGCGTCGGCCACGCCGCCCGCGCCGAGAATGCGGCTGAGCAGCATGTCGCGGGCGAATCCGAAGATGCGGCTGACCATCGTCAGCCCGCCGATCGTCCCGACACTTTTGAGCAGGCCGCTCATTCGGCGGTATTGCGCAAAAGAAAGGCCCCATGTCCCCGCGAAGGCGGGGACCCATCTCCGCTCAGCGCCAATTTGAACCGGCAGATGATGGACCCCCGCTTTTGCGGGGGCACACACCTTGGCAAAGGCGCTTCAGAAAAAATGGAAGCCTAAGCCTGGCCAACCGGCGTCACGTCGCCCGCCTGCTCGGCTTCGACCTGCTGGACCTGCTGCATGAACAGGCCGTGGAAATCGATCGGCTCGAGCAGCAGCGGCGGGAAACCGCCGTCGCGGACGGCATCGGCGACGACGCGGCGCGCGAAGGGGAACAGGATGCGCGGCGCTTCGGCGAGGAAGAAGGGCTGGAGTTGGTCGTCGGGGACATTGCGCACCCCGAACAGGCCGGCATATTTCAGCTCGATCACAAAGCTGGTGCCCTGATCGGTCTTCGACGTGACGTCGATCTTCAGCGACACTTCGTACAGATTTTCGCCGACGCTGTCGGCGGCGATGTTGAACTGCACATCGACCTGCGGGGCGTCCTGCCACTGGTAAACGGCCGGCGCGTTCGGATTTTCGAACGACAGATCCTTCACATATTGCGAAATCAGGCCGATCGCCGGGCTCGTGTCTTCGCCATTGGGCTGCAGGGCGGGATTGTTGATGTCGGCGCTGGTCTCGTCAGCCATGATGAAGGAACTTTCACTGAAAAGATGGAAACAATATCCGCATCCGCAGACCGTGTCGGGACCGCGGCGGACGGTTGCCGCGGCGCTTAGCAGCGCCCGGCAGCGAGCACAATGGGCGCCCGGCGCCCTGCTATGGTTACGGGCGAATCGTTGACCCGCCGCGCGCCAGCCGCCATGGTCATTTGAAACTGGGGCGCACATCGCCTATGTATCGACCCTTATGTTTCTATTGCCCGCATTGGACTTTTGCCCGTGACCGCTTTTTCGATCGTCCTGCTCGCCATGATTGCCGCTTTCCTTGGCATGCGGCTCTATTCGGTGCTTGGGAAGCGCACGGGGCACGAGCAGGAGCCCGTGCTGCCGCGCGAGCGCTCAGCTGCGTCGTCGCCGGTTCGCCTCGACGAGAGCGATGGAGCGCAAACCACCGCGGCCGCGCCCGCCGACACCTCGGGCCTCGTCTATGAGCCCGCGGCCGAGGCTGGCCTGCGCCAGCTGCTGGCTTCGGACCGCAATTTCGACGCCGGCCGCTTCATGGAAGGCGCCGAAGCCGCGTATCGCATGATCCTCGAGGCCTATTGGAAGGGTGACCGCGATACGCTGCGCGATCTGTGCGACGACGACAGCTACCAGGCCTTTGTCGACGCGATCGACGCGCGCGAGAGCCGCGGCGAAACGCTCGACAACCGCCTGATGGTCATCGAAACGGCCAAGATCACCGCCGTCGAGCTGAACCGCAGCGAGGCGCGTGTGACCGTCCGTTACCGGGCCGATATCAGCGCGGTGACGCGCGATGCCGACGGCAAGCTGATCGCCGGGTCGATGAGCGATGCGACGCAGACCGACGATCTGTGGACCTTCCGCCGCCAGATCGGCAGCAACGACCCCAATTGGGTGCTCGACGAAGCCGAATCGGCCTGACCCCATGATCAAAATGGTGGCGGCGCCGCGGGCGCGATCGTTTGGATTCGCGCTGTTCGCCGCTCTGCCGCTGCTTTCGGGTTGCGCATCGGTGGTCCCCGCGGCGGATAATGGCCGTCCCGCGACCGCGACGCCCGCCCCGCCACCGCGCGCTGGCACGCCGCGCCCCTATACCCCGCGCCCGTCCGAAGGTGCCGGTGCCGCTGCCCAGCCGATTCCCGCAACCGCGCGCGCGCCGCTCCCCGCGCCCGCCGCCCCGGCCGATGCGACGACCGCCGCCGCCAGCGGTGTCATCGCGGGCCCTGAATTTTCGGCGCTTGGCGTGACGGCGCAGCAGGCAACGGCCGCGCTCGCCGCCTTCCGCATCAGCTGCCCGTCGGTTCAGCGCCGCACCGACAGCAGCGGCCTGACGCAGGGCGCCGACTGGACCGAAAGCTGCAATGCGGCGAAAAGCTGGAAAGACAGCGACGCGTCGGCCTTCTTCGCCCGCTATTTCGGCACCGTGCAGGTCGGCGCGGGCACAGCCTTTGTCACCGGCTATTATGAGCCCGAAATCGCCGCCTCGCGCACGAAGCGTCCGGGCTATGACGTGCCCATCTATCGCCGCCCCGCTGACCTGATCGAGGTCGACCTCGGCCAATTCTCCGACGACCTCAAGGGCAAGAAGGTCCGCGGCCGCGTCGATGGCACCAATGTCATCCCCTATTACGACCGCACGGCGATCGAGAGCGGGGCGCTCGACGGGCGCGGGCTCGAAATCGCTTATGCCGCCGACGCCGCCGAATTTTTCTTCCTGCAAATCCAGGGCTCGGGCCGCCTCCGCCTGCCCGACGGCGGCATCATGCGGATCGGTTACGACACGCAGAACGGCCGCGGCTATGTCGGCATCGGCAAGCTGCTGCTCGATCGCGGGGAATTGCAGCGCGGCCAGGCATCGATGCAGGGCATTCTCGATTATCTGCGCGCCGATCCGGTGCGCGGCGCCGCGGTGATGAACGAGAATCCCAGCTGGGTCTTCTTCCGCGAACTGACCGGCCCCGGCCCGCTCGGCGCACTCGGCGTCCCCGTCACCGGCCGCGCGAGCGTCGCTGCCGACCCCAAATATGTGCCGCTTGGCGCGCCCGTCTTCCTCTCGCTCGATCGCGCCGAGCCCAATGGCCTGTGGATCGCGCAGGACACCGGCGGCGCGATCAAGGGCGCGAACCGCTTTGACAGCTTCTGGGGCGCGGGCGCCGAGGCGCGCGCGATCGCGGGCGGCATGGCGGGACGCGGTTCGGCGCTGCTGCTGCTCCCGCGCGCCAGCATCGCGCGGCTGATCCCGGCGTCTTGATGTGCCGCGGCGCCTCGCTCCCGAGGAAAGCGCGCTGTGGAAAAAGGTCGCGGCGACGGTAAAGCCGCTGCCCAAGGCGAAAGCGCCGCTCGCGCCTGTGGCGCCGCCGACTGTCAGCCCCCCGAAACCGACCCCGCGCAGCACCGCCGCCCCCGCTGCCGCACCACGTTCGCCCGCAAAGCTCCCGCCGCCGCGCCGCACGCACAGCCAGGCAACGCTCGATGGCCATTGGGACCGGCGGTTGCGCAAGGGGCTCGTCCGCCCCGATCTCAGCATCGACCTGCACGGGCATACGCTGGCCTCGGCGCGGGCCTTGCTTGACGAGGCGATCGGCCGCGCCCTGCTGCGCGGTGCGCGCCTGCTGCTGGTGGTCGCGGGGCGGCTGCGTCCGGGCGCCGACCGGCTGCCGCAGATGCACGGCGACCCGCGACCGCGCGGGGCGATTCGCGCTTCGCTGCCCGACTGGCTGGCTTACTCGCCCCACGCTGACCAGATCGTCGCGCTCCGTCCCGCGCATATCAGCCACGGCGGGGCAGGGGCGGTCTATGTGGTCCTGCGGCGCGCCCGCGAAGATTAGAGAAAAGCGCGCATCAAGATACCGCGATAAATGGCGGTCAGCCTGCGCAGATCCTCGACCGCGACCGCCTCGTCGAGCTTGTGCATCGTCGCATTGGTCAGCCCGAATTCGACTACCGGACACAGCGCGTGCAGGAATCGCGCGTCCGATGTGCCGCCGGTCGTCGACATCTCGGGCATGATATCGGTTTCGGCATGGATCGCCTCGGCGACGAGCCCCGACAGCTCGCCCGGCGGGGTCAGAAAGGCCTCGCCTGAAATCTTGCCCAGCACCTTGGCCTTCGGTTCGACATCCTGCGCGATGCGCTCGATCATCGCGACGAGGTCGGCGCCCTTATGCCGATCGTTGAAGCGGATCGACAGCCGCGCGCGCGCCGAGGCGGGGATGACGTTGGTTGCGCCATTGCCGACCTCGATATCGGTGAATTCGATGTTCGACGGCTGGAACCAGTCGTTGCCGGCGTCGAGCACCACCGCATCGATCGCCGCCAATATCTTGACCAGCTTGGGGATCGGATTGTCGGCAAGATGCGGGTAGGCGACATGCCCTTGCGTCCCCGGCACGTCGATCCAGATATTGACCGACCCGCGCCGCCCGATCTTGACCATGTCGCCGAGCCGGTTCACCGACGTCGGCTCGCCGACGACGATCATGTCCGGCTTCACCCCGCGCGCGTCCATATGCTCCATCAAAGCGCGGGTGCCAAAGATCGCGGGCCCTTCCTCGTCGCCGGTGATGATCAGGCTGATCGTTCCCGCGTCGGCCGGCGTCGCCGCCGCCGCAGCGACGAAGGCCGCGATTGAGCCCTTCATGTCGACCGCGCCGCGGCCATAGAGTAGCTCACCACGAATTTCGGGCGCAAAGGCATCGCCCGTCCAGCCGACGCCCGGCGGCACGACGTCGAGATGCCCGGCAAAGCCGAAATGGACGAGACCGCTGCCCTGACGCACTGCGAGCAGATTTTCGACCGGCCCGTCGGGTTCGATCCCGTCGATGAAGCGCTCGACGGTAAAGCCCAATGGCGTCAGCGCCGCCTCCAGCGCGTCGAACACGGCGCCCATGGCGGGGGTGACGCTCGGCGCGGCGATCAGCGCCTTGGCGAGTTCGAGGGGGTCGATATGCCTGGTCATGACCATCCTTTATCCGTTCGTGTCGAGCGAAGTCGAGACGCCATTCGTCATGGCGCAACTGCGATGGGCATCTCGACTTCGCTCGATGCGAACGGCACACAGGACGGTAGGAGACTGCCATGCCCAAACTCGACCTCGATACGATCCCGCAAACCAACACGACCGGCTATCCCGCCCCCTATGACGCGCCGGTGCAGGGCCGCTGGTATCGACGCCTCGGGCCGCCGACGGGCCTCAGCGATTTTGCCGCGAGCCATGTCGTGCTCAAACCCGGCGCCTGGTCGTCGCAGCGCCACTGGCACGATGGTGAGGACGAAATGCTCGTGATGATTTCGGGCGAGGCGGTGCTGATCGAGGACGATGGCCGCTGGCCGATGCGGCCGGGCGATATCGCGGTGTGGCCAAAGGGCAGCACCAACGGGCATCATCTGATCAACGAATCGGATGCCGACTGCGTCTTCGTCGCGCTGGGCGGCGGCAAGAAATATGACACCGGCGGCGGTTATTCGGACATCGACATGATCTTCACGCCCGACGGCTATTTCCACAAGGACGGCACGCCCTATCCGACGAAGCGGATTCCGTGATCGGTTAAGGGAGGGGTCGGCATTGGGGTGGGAAGCGGACGTACCCATCATTCGTCATCCCGGACTTGATCCGGGATCCACGGCAGCGCTGCAGTCATGGACCCCGGATCAAGTCCGGGGTGACGATGAAGGATAGCTCCGCTTCCGGCCGTTTCCGGCCGTTCCCTAACCCTCGACCGGCCCCTCGAACTTCTCGATGATCCAGTCTTCGGCCTGCGCGCCGCCAATCCATTCCTGCATGCACGGATGGCTGATCACCGCCTGCGCATAGGCGGCGGCAAAGCGCGGCAGCGGGATCGAGTAGGTGACGAAGCGCGTCACCACGGGCGCGAACATGATGTCGGCGGCCGACCAGCTGCCGAACAGATAATCGCCTTCGCCGCCGAAGCGCGCCCGCGCCTCGGCCCAGATCTGGAAGATGCGGACGATATCGGCCTGCACTTCGGGCAGCAGCTCGGCGGGCGGATAGATGCGCCGGATGTTCATGCTGTGGTTGCGGCGCAGGGCGGCAAAGCTTGAGTGCATTTCGGCCGCCATCGAGCGCGCCATCGCGCGCGCGGGCATGCTCTCGGGCCAGAAACCCTTCTTGCCGTCGGTCTTTTCGTTGAGATAGTCGATGATCGCGAGGCTGTCCCACACGACGATATCGTCGCCGTCCCACAGGATCGGCACCTTGCCGCCCGACGGCGCAAACTCGTCGCCCTCGCGACGGTTCGACCAATCCTCGTCATAGAGGGGAACGGTGACTTCCTCGAACGGCAGTCCGCTATGCTTGACCGCGAGCCAGCCGCGCAGGCTCCAGCTGGAGTATGCCTTGTTGCCGAGGAAGAGTTTCATGGGGTCTCCTTTGATCCCTCTCCCCTTGCAGGAGAGAGTTGCGCCGACTTGGCAGCTTGCTGCCTAGTCGTAGCTGGGAGAGGGGGTGTCAACGGTAGCGTGCATACGCTCCCCTCTCCAGGTTCCGGTAGCGGACACGTCCGCAACCTTCACCATCCTCTCCCGCAAGGGGAGAGGAGACAGTAACTCAAATCTCCACCGCCTCCAGCACCGCCGTGCGCAGTTCGGCGATGCCCAGGCCCTTTTCGCTGCTCGTCACGATCACTTGCGGATGCGCGGCGGGATGCTTGCGGGCTTCGGCTTCGGTCGCGGCATGCACCGCCTCGAGCTCGCTCGCCTTGATCTTGTCGGCCTTGGTCAGCACGATGCGATAGCTGACCGCCGCGGTGTCGAGCATTCCGATGAATTCGCGGTCGACGTCCTTGATCCCGTGGCGGCTGTCGATCAGCACCAAGGTGCGTTTGAGCACCGCGCGGCCGCGCAGATAATCGTTGATCAGGAAACGCCATTTCCGGACGACATCCTTTGGCGCCTTGGCAAAGCCATAGCCGGGCATGTCGACCAGCCGAAAGATCAGCGGCTCGCCAACGTCGAAATAGTTGAGTTCCTGCGTTCGCCCCGGCGTCACCGAGGTGCGCGCGAGATTGCCCCGGTTCGTCAGCGCGTTGAGCAACGACGATTTGCCGACATTCGACCGCCCGGCAAAGGCGATCTCGGGCATGCTGGCCGCCGGCAGATGTTCGAGCGCCGGCGCCGATTTCAGGAAATGAATCGGTCCTGAAAACAGCTTGCGCGCCCGTTCCGCCCGTTCGGGGTCCGCGCCGGGTTCGATATCCATCAGGTCGCTCACGTTGTCGCCTGCGCCTTCAGTGCCGGGAATTTGCGGTACATCCACTGTTGCTGCGCGATCGACAGGATATTGTTGGTGATCCAGTAGAGCAGCAGGCCCGCCGCGAACGGCGCCATGATGAACATGAACAGCCACGGCATGATCTTGAACACCTGCGCCTGCACGGGGTCGGTCGCCTGCGGGTTCAGGCGGAATTGCGCCCACATCGTGATGCCCAGGATCACCGCGAGGATACCGATCGACAGGATCGACGGCGGGGTGAAGGGCAACAGGCCGAACAGGTTGAGGATATGCAGCGGATCGGGCGCCGACAGATCCTTGATCCACAGGATGAACGGCTGGTGCCGCATTTCGATCGTCAGCATCAGCACTTTGTAGAGGGCGTAGAAGATCGGGATCTGGATCAGGATCGGCAGGCAGCCCGCGAGCGGATTGATCTTCTCGTCCTTATAGAGCTTCATCAGCTCCTGCTGCATCTTGGGCTTGTCGTCCTTATAGCGTTCCTGCAGCACCTTCATCTTCGGCTGGACCAGGCGCATCTGCGCCATCGATCCGAACTGGCGCTGCGCGATCGGGAACATGACCAAGCGGATGATCAGGGTCAGCAGCATGATTGCGACACCGAAGTTGTGGACCTGCTTGAACAGCCAGTCGAGCAGCTTGAAAATCGGCACTTCGAAAAATTCGAACCAGCCCCAGTCGATCGCGTTCGACAGGCGCGTGATGCCCTGATCGTCCTGATAGCGCGACAATGTGCTGACTTCCTTGGCGCCGGCGAAGACGCGGCTGGTGGTCGTCACCTGCTTGCCCGGCGCGACTTCGAAAAGGTCGCGGGCAAAGGCGGCGCGGAAGGCGCCGCCCGGCAGCGAATTGAACGCCGCCGAGACTTTTTCGCCCTTCGCGGGGATGACCGCGGCGAGCCAATATTTGTCGGTGAAGCCGAGCCATCCGGCCGATGTGTAGGACAGCGTGTCGCCGGTCGCCTCTTCCAGCTCGTCATAATTGGTGAAGTTCGACTTGCCGTCGAGATAGCCGGTCGGCCCGACGTGGATCGTCCAGCTGTCCTGCTCGTGCGGGTCGGTCGGTGTGCCGGTGCGGTCGATATAGGTGCCGCTGCGCACCGCGACCGGCGCCGTGCCGGTGTTGGCAATCGTCTGCTTTGCGGTGATCAGATAATCATCGTCGATGCTATATTCGATGCGGAAATTCTGACCCGCGCCATTCGCCCAGCTCAGCGTCACCGGCGTCGACGGGGTCAATTTGGTGCCGCTCGCGGTCCAGACGGTGGTCGGACCCGGAACGACGACGCCCTGCGCCGACCAGCCGATGCTCGCGAAATAGGCGGCCTTCGTCCCGGCGGGCGCGAACAGGCGCACCGGCGGCGAATCCTTCTTGATCGTCTGGCGATATTTGCTGAGCGTGATGTCGTCGATGCGCGCGCCGACAAGGTTGATCGACCCCTTGATTGCGGGGGTTTCGATCGGGATGCGGTTGCCATCGCCCAGCACCGCCTCGATCGGGCGGATCGCCTGCGGCGCGGTGGACGCGGGCACGCCGGGCGCGGGCAGCGCCGCGGGCTGGCCGGGCGCTGCGGCGGGCGCGGTGCCGGTCGGCCCCGCAACCGTCGTCGTCACATCGGGCTTGTCGGGGGTGGGGAAGAATGTCTCGGAGACGAAATTCCAGCCGATCAGGATGGCCACCGACAATAAAATTGCCGCGATCATGTTACGCTTGTCGTCCACGCTCTTCGGTCTCTCTTCGTCTCTAAAGAATGTCGGGAATGTTCACGGGACTGGGTCGTACCCGTGTCCCCCCCAAGGATGGCAGCGCAATAGCCGCTTTGTCGCCAGCCAGCCACCCTTGATCGCACCATGGCGCTGGAGCGCGGTGATGGCGTAGGCGCTGCACGAGGGCGCGTAACGGCAGGTCGGCGGCAAGATGCGCGACGGGCCGATCTGCCAGCCGCGCGCGATCAGGATCAGCAATTTCGCGATCATGCGGAAAGCCCGGAAAACGGCGCGGCTTCACGGGCGATCGGCGTTTTAGCCGGGGATTCCCAACCTTCATCACCCCGGACCCTTCGACTTTGCTCAGGACAGGCTTGATCCGGGGTCCATGCGGCGCCGTTGGTGATGGACCCCGGATCAAGTCCGGGGTGACGATCGAGGGAGGCGACCCTCATTGCGCCAATTTCTTCGCCGCGCGCTTCAGCGCCGAATCGAGATGTTCGCCAAGTTCGGCAAAGACGATGTCGTTGCCGCCCGGGCGGCCGATCAGCACATGGTCGGCGCCGGCGATTCCCGATTCGGGCAGCGCGGCGCGGCATAGTTCGCGCAGCCGGCGCTTCATCCGGTTGCGGGTGACCGAATTGCCGACCTTTTTGCTGACGGTATAGCCGACGCCCAGCACATCGTCGCCGTCGCCGCGCTGGCGGACGAGCAGGACAAAGCCGGGCATGGGAAAGCGAAGGCCGCGGTTCGCGGCCAGAAATTCGCTGCGTTTTGAAAGCGTTCGCACCAGTTTCACTGGCGCAGAAACGTCAACGATCAGGCCGACAGCTTCTTGCGGCCCTGGGCGCGGCGGTTGGCGAGAATCTTGCGGCCGCCAACCGTCGCCTTGCGGGCGCGGAAACCGTGGCGACGGGCGCGCACGAGGTTGCTCGGTTGAAAGGTACGCTTCATCGCGGTTATCCCTAAATCTCGTCAAAGGCTTTAACAGAAAAGGGCCGCCAAACGTGGGCGGCCACTGATGGGGGCGCGGATAAGCGAGAGTCGGCGCAAAGTCAATCGCCATTGGCGCGGTTTTCCGGTGCCTTGCCGTGGAATGCGGCCTTTTTGATCGCGTCCAGCGCCGCGCGTTCGCGTTTCCGTGCTGCGCTTGTGCGCCGCATCACGCGGTCGGTCCACGCCGCATAGCGCGGATGCCGCCATTTGAACCGGACATAGATGCGCTTCGCCCACGCGCTGTTCTGCAAGCACAGCATCAAGCCCAGCGGAAAGAGGATGATGAAGCCGGGGCCGGGCAAAATGCCGACAATCGGCGCGATCGCCATCATCACCACGCCGAGGATGAACAGCGCGAGGCGGACCTGCGCGTTCGATCGCAATCGCTGATAAAGGCTCCGCTTCACCATGGGGGCGATGTGGGGGAAGCGGCGGCGTGTTACAAGGCTAAAGCAGCGCTCGAAGCGGCACCACGTCAGTTGAGCGTGACGAAGCGTGCCATATCGTCGCGCGTCAGATAGCGGACCTCGTCGAACGGGGTGCTGTTGGTCAGCGCGTAAAAGGCGCGCGCCCTGGCGTCGTTCAGCCCCATTTCGCGGTAGTAGCCGAGATATTCGGCATGCACAGGGTCGTTGGCCGGATAGTCGTTCGCCTCGCGGCCATATTCGTCGGCCCAGCTATGGACGCCGAATTCGGCATCGGGCGCCGCGCGGCGAGTGGTGCCGGCGAGCCACAGCTCGACCGCGCCCGAGCGGATCGAGCCGCCAGCCGGAACCACGGTTTCCATCCCCGCCCGGCGGATCGCGCGCGCGAGGATCAGATTGGCTTCCTCGTCGAGGCTGCCGGGGCAGTCGATCATCTCGAGGCGCTTGAGCCCCGGAAAGGCGGCGAGCATCGCCGCGAACTGGCGCGGGGTCGCCGAGGTGACGTCGCCCGCCATGCGGACGGTGTTGGCGTCGATCACCGAAAAGGGGCCATATGTCGCCCTGGCGCGGCCCAGCGTCGCGAGCGTAGGGGCGGGGGCATAGCGGCGGGTCGCCGCGAAATCGGCATCCTCGGCGAGCGCCTCGTCGTCGAGCAGCGCGGCGTCTTCGTCGATATCGTCTGCGCCATCCTCGTTGCCCGCGTCGTTATAAGTCCATGTCACCGTCGTCGTGGTGACCGTCACGACCTGCTGCGCCTGCGCCGGCGCGAACGCCAGCACCGCCGCGAAAGCCGCGACGATGAGCGTCCGAACGAAGGCAGCTGGCGAAACCATGCGTTCGCCTTCGCGCGGGCGCGCCTATCAAATGGCGAACAGGCAGCGTCAGCGCGCTGTTAACCCCGTTCCGGGACAGGCGCCTCAGTCGCGGTCGGGCGCGCCGAGCGGGAAATAGGCGCGGTACGGCCGCGCTTCCTCGACACAGCGCGATACCGTCGGATACGCGAGCAGCCGCGCGCGATAAGCGCGCAAATTTCCGTATGTCTCCGCAATCCGATAGACCCAGTCGGCATAGAAAAGCGCCGGCGCCGCAGCGCAATCGGCCAGCGTGAACCCATAGGGCGTCGCCCAGCCGCCGCCCGCCAGCTCCTTGTCGAGCCAGGCATAGATGAGATCGAGCCGCGCATGCGTCTGTTCGATGATGATCGGCAGATGGTTTTCGGGCCCGCGGAGCGCGTCGTTCACCACCTCCTGCATCCGGTTCATCACATGATGGTCGAAAATGCGGTCGAACAGCCGGACCTTGAGTGCCGCATCGAAATCCTGCGGGATCAGGCGCGGTTCGGGGACGAGATGGTCGAGATATTCGATGATGATCGACGTTTCGAACCAGGGCACGCCGTCGTGGACGAGCAACGGGAACTGCCCGACCGGCCAATAGGCCTTGAGCTCGGGCATATGGTCCGGAAACGCCGGATCGACCGAGCGATAGTCGAACTCGATCCGTTTTTCATAAAGCGCGATCAGCACCTTCCATGTGTAGGACGAAAAGGGGTGGCCATAAAAAATCAGCATCCCCTCATCCCTTCACCGCGGCCTCGATAGCCGCGACGTCGATCTTGTGCATCGTCATCATCGCCTCGAACGCGCGCTTGCGGACGGCGGCGTCGGGGTTCGCCATCGCATCGGTCAGGACGCGCGGGGTGATCTGCCAGTTGAGGCCCCATTTATCCTTGCACCAGCCGCACGCGCTTTCGGCGCCGCCGTTGCCGACGATGGCATTCCAGTAACGGTCGGTTTCCTCCTGCGTGTCGGTATGGACCTGAAAGGAAAAGGCCTCGCTCTGCGGAAAGGCCGGGCCGCCGTTGAGGCCGATGCACGAGACGCCAAGCACGCTGAACTCGACCGTCAGTGCGTCGCCTTCCTTGCCGCCGGGAAAATCGCTCGGTGCATGATAGACGGCGCCGACCTTGCTGTCCGGAAAGGTCGCGGCATAGAATTTCGCGGCCGCTTCGGCGTCCTTGTCGTACCATAGGCACAGGCTGACGGGGTTGGTGTTCGCGCTCATTTCGTCTCTCCCTTGATCGGCGCCCCGATCGACCATTGATGGCCGAACGGATCTTTCAACTGGCCGTAGCGGTCGCCCCAGAACATATTGTCGAGCGGCATGACGACGCGCGCGCCCGCGGCAACCGCGCGCTCGAACCACGCGTCCGCATCGTCGACCTGCAGGTGCAGCGTCACCCCGTCAGGCTTGCCCGACGGTTCGCTGACATATTCGGGAAATTCATCGTGCATCATCAGCGACGCGCCATTGATCGTCAGATGCGCGTGAATCAGTCGCACGCCGTCGTCGGCGGGCATGCGCATATTCTCGGTCGCGCCGAACGCCTTGATGTAGAAATCGATCGCCTCGCTCGCGCGCTTGTCGGCGATCGCGATATGCGGCGTCAGTCCCGTCGTCGGACCCTGATTGTCCATCGTCTCTCTCCTCGGATTATTGGCGCGGGCCGACGAAGCCGACCGATGCGCCCTGCGGGTCGATCGCGTTCATCGCATATTCGCCGCCGGGGATTTCCATCGGTTCGCTGGTGATGGTGCCGCCGTTCGCTTTCACCGCGGCGTGCGCGCGGTCGATGTCGTCGACGCCGATATAATAGGACCAGATCGGCGCCGGATAACCTTCCATCAAAGGCATCACCGCGCCGATCATGTCGCCGCCGCGCTGGATGAAGCGATAGGCGCCAAGCTCGCCCATCGGCATTTCGCCGTCCTGTCCCCAGCCGAAATGCCTTTTGTAAAAGGCGATCGCGGCATCGGGGTCGCTCGTCGCCAGCTCGTTCCAGCGCACGCGCTGCGGCTCGGTCATCGAGAAGACGTCGCTGTCGCCGCCACCCTCGGGCGGGATCGGGTCCATGATATAGAAGGGTGCACCCTGCGGGTCGGTGACCATCGCGATGCGCCCGACGGGCAGGTCCATCGCGGGCATCTGCACCGCGCCGCCATCGGCGGTGATCGCCGCGACCGCCGCATCGACGTCGTCAACGTGCAGATAGCCAAGCCAGACCGGCCGCGCGCCGCCCGCAAGCATATCGGCGGTGAGTGCGAGCACCCCGCCGGCATTGCCGCCGTCGCTGCGTCCGATCATGCGATAATCCATGTCGCCGGCGGCGGGGTCAGGTTCGGCGGCAATGCTCCACCCCACAACCGCGCCGTAAAAGGCGGCGGCGCCCTTGGGATCGGGGGTCATCAATTCGTACCAGATGAAATTGGATGCTTCTCTCATCGTCTCTCTCCTTGATTGAGCCTGTCGGTGCATGCGACGGCATCGCTCACCGCGCATATCCCTTCGTCGCTTCGATCGGCGGCGCGCGAAATCCCATCGCCGCCCAAGCGGTCAGCAGCCGCCACATGAACTTGCCCGATGGCGTCCGGTAATTGGGGATGTCGTCAGGCAATTCGACTCCGGCGGGCCGGTCGCCGACGATCGTCCGCATTTCGGCGGCTGGCCGCTCTTCTGCGGCGATCCGCGCCGAATAGACGCTCAGCCAATGGCCCTTGGTGAATTCGAGCGCGATCGGCGAATTGCAGCAGCGCGCAACGAATCGCCGCGTCGGCGAATCGGGCTTCAGCCGATGTTCGCCGAGCTGGTCCGATCCCGACAGCCAGGTCAGGCGATCCTTGCGGACGAGCAGATAGGGCGTGCCGCCGTCGGCGCCGACCACCGCCGACGCGCCGGGAAGCGCTTCGAATGCGTGTCCCGCTTGTTGGCAGCTATGGCAATAACAGGTTGCCGCGACAATCGGCTTGCCGACGAGTTCGAGGCTCACCGTGCCGCACTGACATGAGGCGGTCCGGTGTTCGGGTTTTTGTATATCGGCCATCGGTTCTCTTCCCTCTGATCCTCCCTGTCGCGAAGCGATGGGGGAGGGGGACTATCCGAAGGATGGTGGAGGGGCGGCGACGTCGCGCCAGCGCCCCTCCGTCAGCGGCTGCGCCGCTGCAACCTCCCCATGCCTGCGGCCCAGGGAGGATCTGGAGCGTTACGCCTCGACGATCGGGATGAAGCCGCCGTAGATCATGCGCTTGCCGTCGAACGGGTTGTTTTCGGGATCATGCTGCATGCGTTCGTCCTTCATCATCTTTTCCCAGCCCGCGGTGCGCGTTTCCTTATCGGGCCATTCGACCCAGCTGTAGACGACGGTCTCGCCGTCCTGCTTGTGCGCGGCGCGCGCATAGTCGGTGACCTTGCCATCGGGCACATCGTCGCCCCACGCCTCGACCACGCGCGTCGCGCCATAGTCGCGGAACACCTGCGAAGCCTTTTGCGCCATCGCGCGATAGGCCTCCTTGTTGGCGTCGGGCACGGGAACGACATAGCCGTCGGCATAGCCGGTCTTGCCCTCGCTGCGGTCGTCGACGATCGATTCGAAACCGCCGATGATCATCCGCTTGGCGTCGAACGGCATCTCGCCGCCCATCGCCGCCATGCGCGGATCGCTCAACATCTTTTCATTCGCGGCGTCGCGCGCCGTCTTGTCGGGATATTCGAACCAGCTGAACACGACGGTCTCGTCGGGCTTGGCCTGCACGGCACCCTTGAAGTCGTTGACCTTGCCGTCGGGGACATCGTCGCCCCAGCATTCGACCATCCGGCTGACGCCGAATTCCTTGAACAGCGGCGCCGCGTCAGCGGCATGTTTGCGATATTCTTCCTTGTTCGCGGTCGGCACCGCGACCACAAATCCTTCTACATAGGCCATCTTGTCTCTCCTTAGGGGGGTGGGAGTTTTTCAGGCGGCGGGTGGACCCGCTTCTTCGCTGAAGGCGGCCAGCTGCGCGTCCATCGCGCGCTGGAAGGCGGGGCGCGCGAGGCAGCGACCCAGATAGGCCTGCAACCGCGGCTGCTCGGCGATCAATCCGGCTTCGACGGCTTCGCGCAGCACGGTCGCCATCGCGATGTCGGCGACGCTGAACTCGCCGGTCAGATAGTCTTTGTCCCCGATCGCATCGTTCAGGCGGCCGAGCCGGCCCTGGATGAACTCGATCAGGCTGGGGCGGCGCAGCTTCGCCCATTCCTCTTCGGCGGCGAAAATGTCGACATTGCCCAGCTCGAACAGCATCGGTTCGACGCTGTTATAGGCGGCGAACAGCCAGGCGAGCGTGTTGGCGCGCGCCTGCGCGCCGCGGGGCATCAGCCGCGGGTCCTTCTCGGCGAGGTGGAGCAGGATCGCGCCGCTTTCGAACAGGCGGATGCCGCCGTCATTGAGCACCGGGACCTGCCCCCACGGCTGGAACAGGAAATGGTCAGCGGGGCGGTTGATCGCGCTGATCAGATGTTCGGCATAGTCGAGCCCGATCTCCTCGCACGCCCAGCGCGGGCGGAGGTCGCGGACATAGCCGCGGGCGAAATCGGGAACCCAGTCGAAGGCGGTAACTTCGATGCTGGCATTGGGGTTGACGGGCATGATCAGTTCCTTTTCCCTTTGATATAGGCGACGATCGACATCGCGTGGCCGTGGCCCAGGTCGTAATCGGCCTTCAGCCATTCGATGATCGCGCCGGCCTTGATGCCGGGGGCGAGGCCGTTTTCGTCGGCGAGGCCCTTGTCGATTGCGATGCTTTTCAAGCTTTCAGCCGATTTGCCGGTCTTGGTTTCGACATTGTCGATATAGGCTTGGAAGCTCATGCGCTCGCTCCTGCCCGCAGCGGGATCAGCGCGCGGAGGCGCGGATCGCGCAGCCACAGGCCGCCCCACAGCATCAGCCCGAGGTAGACGCCGAACAGTATGTGGCTGAACAGCGGGCTGCCGATCCGCACATGCGTGCCGATCGCGCCGCCGAGATAGCCGGTGATCAGTATCGCGCCGAGGATGGCGGTTCGCGGCCAGATATAAAGGAGCGTCGGGATCAGCAGCAGCAGGAGCCCAAGCATCGTCATCGTCGGGACATCGAGCGGCCATCCGAGATCGGGCGGGCTATATTGGATCGCCGTCTCGGGCGACACCAGCTTGAGCCCGGCGTCGAAGAGCAGGAAGAGGACCACCAGACCGCTCAAGACATGGCCTGCGATCAACTGACCCTTGGGGGTTCCCTGATCTGTCATCCTCTTCCTCCTCCCTATGATCTTTTATGCGGTGGCTTCGGCAGGCTCGCCGGCGGGGATCGCGGTCGGGTCCATCCACATCACTTCCCAGATATGGCCGTCGGGATCCTCGAAGCTGCGGCCATACATGAAGCCATAATCCTGCGTCGGGGTCGGGTCGGCCTTGCCGCCCGCCTTGACCGCCTTGTCGACCTGTCCGTCGACCGCATCGCGGCTGTCGGCCGACACGCAGAGCAGCACCTGCGCGCTCGTGTGTGCGTCGGGAATTTTCTTTGAGGTGAAGGTCGCCCATTTTTCATGCGTCAGCAGCATGACGTGGATCGACCCTTCCTCGACCACCATGCACGCGGCGGTGTCGTCGGTGAAGGCGGGGTTGTTCGCCGCGCCGACCGCTTCGTAAAAGGCTTTCGACTTTTCCAGGTCGGTGACCGGCAGGTTCACGAAAATCATCTGGGGCATCATCTTCTCTCCTTGGGGTGGTGATTGTTGAAATCAGCGTGCGCGGCGCGCGCTGGCAATTACGCGCCGCGTCATGACGCGCTTCCGCTGCCGAACAGCATCCGGACATAACGCTTCAAATGGGTGACGGTGCCGCGCGCAATCGCCGGGTCGTTCGTCGTTTTCGCCAGGACGAAGGCGCCCTGCAGCACCGACTGGACATGCTGCGCCAGGCCGATCGCGGTGACGTCCTCGGGCACGCCATAAATATCCATCGCGGCCTGGATATCGGGGGCGAGCGCCTGGCAATAGGCGTTGATGCTCGCCTCGCACGCCGCGCGGATGCGGTCGTTGGTCGCATAGGCTTCCTGCACCATCGTGCCGACGAAACAGGTGTAATCTTCGGTGGGGCCATCGAGCATCGACAGGCGGAAATCGATATGGCCCAGCAGCCGGTCGAGCGGATCGTCGAGGTGGACGTGCGGCGCCAGCTCGAACATCGGCCGCGCGCGGTCGGTCCAGCCCTCGGCCGCCGCGATCGCCAGCCCCTCCTTCGACGCAAAATGATGGAAGAAGGCGCCCTTGGTCACCCCCGCCGCCGCGCAAATCTGGTCGACCGTCGTTGCCGAATAACCCTGCTTGCGCACCGTCGCATGCGCCGCGGCGATCAGCCGCGCGCGCGCGCTGCCGCGCGGGGCACGGGTCGGCGGGGTGTCGGGTGCGGTTTGATTCGGTGTCATGCGAATTTACATACCAACTGGTTGGTATGTTGTCAAATCTACGCGCCTCCGCGATCTGCACGATGATCGCAAAGATACGAAAAGACTCGACCTTTCCGCCACTTCGCCTAAAGAGGGCGTCGGAACAAAGGGGGCACATCGTTGCTGTTCCGGGGGGAATATGGTCGCAGTCGTCTCAACCACGGCCTATCTTGGTATCGAAGCCCGCGGGGTCGAGGTGCCCGCCATATCCAGACGCGGCGCGGAGGGCAGTGGTACGCCTCTACCGTTCGGAATCTGCTGGCGCGGCTGTGTAGATGGTCGGGCCTCAACAACAGGAGGCTACATGACTGACAACGAGGTGACTGCCCCAAGTTCGCAGACTCTGGCAATCAGAGCGCGCATTGAGGCACTGCTAGGGGAATATCGCGCGCCCGAACGGAGCAAGCGCAAGATGCCACTGTCCGCAAAGGCGCGGACGATCCGGCGCCGTGTGAAAAAGCTGCACCGTAACGCCCGCAGGGCGCGCAAGGTGGCTTAGAGGGATGGAAGCCCCGTCGGTGCCTTTCGGGGGACCGGCGGAGCTTCTTTCATCTCACCTATCGGGCAGCGGTGGCGTACTGGGCTGCCTTCAGGTTCATTTGCTGCGTAATCCAAAGCCGAACCGCTTCAGCGGACTTGGCAGGATCGGCGCCGTTGACGAGTTCTCGCTGAAGGCGCTGCGCGCCGCGCGTCACGAGGTCATCGGTGAACTTCACCAACTCATCCCGCCTGCGCGTGGGAACGCCCTGCATCCGGATTGCTTTCCCGGCGAAGAAGTCCCGGTCGCTCTTGTCGAACGTGGAGATAACGTCGCGGTAGCCTGTCGTTCCCTCGCGGGTGCCTTCAAGGCCCCCAAGGGCAGCATTGACGCCGCTAACGATCTTCGCGGCCTCTAGCGGGCGCGTACGGGCAAGACGGGCAGCGGCAGCGAGGGCTTCCGACCGCACTTGCTCCGGCGTCTTCCTTCCGGTCAGCGCCGGGAGGATAAGGCTGGAGATACCGCTTTCGACGAGGTCATCCGCCGCGCGCTGCTGGTCGCGGCTGCGGGCAGCTTCCTGCCGTTCGGCTTCAGCGACCACCCGATCCGAGCGGCTTTCGAGGAAGGTAGCGAGACGAACAGCGTCGTCTTCGTCAATCTCTCCCGATGCTGCCATAGACGTAATGGTCTCGAACGAGACCGGCGCGCCTTGGCCCAAGATGCCCATGGTCAGGGTGGAAGCATTGCGCCCCATCCGTTCCTTTTCTTCCTTGTGCCATTTGCTGATCGCACGCTCCGTGAACTGCTCGCGCACCTGCAAGAGGTGGTTGCGTTCTGTCTGCGTCAGCGCCAGTCCGCCGACCATGACGGGTTCCGGCGTCGAGGCCGGGGGCGCCTTCATATACTGTTCCAGTGGCGAGAGCTTTGCGACCGGCGAACGGTACTCAGGGTTCGCAGGGATGCCCGAAGGGCCTGCAGCCCCGTCTGCGGAACTGCCCACAACTGAAGCCATCTTCGCAGCCGCCTGCGCGACCGTCTTGCCCCCGCCGAAGTAGGTAGGGTTCTGCTTGACGATTTCGACTGACAGGATGTCGGTGCTGCGCGACAATCAAGGTGAGAACAGCGCGACAATCTAGATGAGAATGGCGGGGGTGTGTCTGTCGGGACGAGGGGCGAAGCCCCGAGGAGCGACAGACACACCCCCGCAAGCGTCTTTTCT
>Ga0265296_1000669_pt1 | contig 47610 bp, 54 predicted proteins | sample MunlanPumphouse1_FD_189073 | JGI IMG/M metagenome (GOLD analysis project Ga0265296, IMG submission 189073) | Groundwater microbial communities from a municipal landfill in Southern Ontario, Canada - Pumphouse #1 | ecosystem: Environmental > Aquatic > Deep subsurface > Groundwater | place... | reverse complement strand
GAACAAATTGAAAAATTGATGCAGTTTATCGACGCCAAACTTAAACTAGACACTCAATTAAAAGTCGATTTACAACCTCACAAATTAGCATTAATAAAGTGTCAATTATGTTCATGGACTTGAACACAGCCCCGCATTTTTATCACTTCTATGATTAGAATCATGGAAGTGTTACTTATTTTTAATAAAAAACACCCATAATTGAAAGGGCTAATAGCCCGTTGGCCTATGGCTCGTTGAGCCCGGCTCGAATAGAGGCTACGCCCTATTAGGGTGCCTCCAACACGCATTACGAGATGCGTGTTAAAAAAAATTTGACTTTAATCTCTGTTAAATATAAAATATCCGTAGAACCTTAAAATCAAGGAGAAGACAGATGCCACTTAAAGAAACCTCCGAAGTAATTTGTCCGTATTGCCGAAAACCCATTGAAGCGCCGTTTGGCCGCGGGGTGCCGTGTCCGGAATGCGGCGGGAAATTAGATATTTTTGACGACAAACACCCGTTAAAACCGCGGGGGCTTCTGGCTGTGGAAAAACATTTTCAAATAAGGTTATTGAATCCATCGGGTTCTGCTGACGATTTTGTGGATGGATTTATCCTCAAACAAGTGGCAAATTTTTTAAGCCGTCAAAGTTGAGCCAAGCTTTGATGGCTCAAGAACCAAACACCCCAACACTGCGTTGCGGTGTTTTATTTTAACGGCCGACTCAAATAAATAGCGCCAAAACCAAAATGAATTTGAAAAGTTAAACAAAAAAATCACTCTTCGCACGAGTAATTTTTTATTATTTTATGGAGCCGCCTCTCGGATTCGAACCGAGGACCTATTGTTTACAAAACAATTGCTCTACCGCTGAGCTAAGGCGGCTGGTGGGCAGGGAAGGGTTCGTCACCGCATCCTGCGGGATCCCGCCGAAGGCGGGAAACCCAGAAGGCGCAAAGCCAACAGATTTATCATCGCCTACGGCGAGACCCCGCCAGAGGCGGTGGCAGTCTGCCCCATATCAAACCCTAACAATGGGCAGGCTAGGATTTGCACCTAGGAAGGCAAAGCCAGTTGATTTATCATCGCCTACGGCGAGACCCCGCCAAAGGCGGTGGCAGTCTGCCCTCTGCTTTGATCGAGATAAAAATGGGCGGAGTAGGATTCGAACCTACGAAGGCATAAAGCCAACAGATTTATCATCGCCTACGGCGAGACCCCGCCAGAGGCGGTGGCAGTCTGCCCCATATCAAACCCTAACAATGGGCAGGCTAGGATTTGCACCTAGGAAGGCAAGGCCAGTTGATTTACAGTCAACCCCGTTTGACTACTTCGGTACCTGCCCGTTGTTAGATCTCGATATTAATTTTTGAAATGCCTCACCATTTTTATACTTTTTAATCCGCATTTCTCTTTTATATGCTTCCCCCCTTGTTAAAAACTCCTCTGTGTGAACAATAACCCAGGGTCTATAAGGTTTAGTTGCGCGAACTTTTCCGGAATTATGCTGTTTCAATCTCTTCAGTTCATTCTCGGCCGAACCTGTGTAATACCGCCCTGTTTTTAAGCTCTGAAGTATATAAACCTCGTAAGACATAAAAATCAATGGAGCCCAAGTGCGGATTCGAACCGCAGACCTACTCCTTCATCTCCACCTCTATTTCGCAAATGCTTATAAGAGGATTAGACTGTATATTCGGCGTATCCCGGATTTGGGACTTAGCCGCCCTTGTCAGTCGTTCGGGCGATTGCTCGCCACGGTCTTGACCTTGTATTAGGCCTTTAACCGTTATTCGGGTTTCATTGACAGATTTCTCTACCAACAGGCAATTTAGTTTACCATGGAGTTGCTCTACCAACTGAGCTACTTGGGCATGACACTTTAGGATGACCTGTTTTGGTGTGGAACAGGTCATCATTTTTTTCATTTTATTTTAATTTAGCAAAATAATCAATTTTTCAATATATCTGATCTATCCAGGCGTAAAATATTTATTTGAGATATCAACCAATCTCTCAACTTTTTATTGTGGAAATAAATTGTTAAAACTCCGTACTTGCTTTTCTTTTTATAAGTTCCTTTGCCTTGAGGCAAACTCACAATTACCTTCTGAAATCTATCCTTTCCGCAAGAGAGTTGCTCCATCCAAAATTTAAGAGCTTCTTCCTCCTTAATGTCATTAAAAATCTGTAATCCGAATTTTAATTTATTTGTATTTATACCGCAAATTATTTTTAAAAATTTGATAAATTTCTTAATAAGATTCGGGTCCGTATTGCCCAATCTAATTGAATTTTTATTACTTTTAGTCCCCTCTCCCCAATATAAACCAATCCCCAAACCAAATAATTCTCGTTCATCGGAAGATAAAATCTTTTTTATTTGAAAAGGTTCGCCTTTAAAATTTCTCTTCCAATAAGTCGCATCACTTCTATTCCGCCTTGAGATGCCGTATTTTTCCATCCAATAAACAACTTGTTTTACGTTGACATGTAATCTATTCGCTATGTCTTGCTGTGATAATTTTTCTACGTTGTATAGCTGCGACAATAAATCTTTCTCAATCATAAATCTATTTTTCTAAAAAGTTTTTAAGATTCCTTGCCGTTTTTTCTGGCTTCCCCTATTCTCGCCTCAAACTCCGCTATTTTGTTGTTTTCCGGATTTACCATTTTGAACTGTTCAAGCGCGGATTTGGCAAGTTCGGCTCTTTTGCCTATTATACACATCTCTATTAAAAAATCAAGATATTTTGGGTTGTTGGAAGAAAGCTCTACCGCGCGTCTGGAAAATTCAATTGCCTCGTTAATCCTCTCTTCTCTTTTGGCGATTTCCGCCAATCCGTAATATGCTTCCGAAAAATTGGGATTTAATTTTAAAATAAACTCCAAAGATTCGCGCGCTTCTTTGTATTGTTTTTTTTCTATATAAAGCCACGCCAGACCGTAATAAACATCAATATTTTTAAAATCCAAACTCAACGCCTCAAGATAATATTTTTCCGCAAGCTCAAAACGGGCGTTTTTAACCAAATTTTCCGCCTCGGTTATTAACCCCTTAATTTTGGCGACAATTTCTTCTTTTGGCAAACTTTTTATCGCGTCTTTATATCTTTTTTCCGTGTCTTTTATTCTTTGGAGCCAATTTTTAAACAAACCGACTACTCTGCCTCCCACGGGCGCGAGCCACTTTGCTAAAAATTTAAAGGCCTTGTTCCTTGTCTCCCTGATTCTTCTTATAATCATTTCGTTTTTAATTCTTTCAAGCCGCTCTTCCTCAGTTTTTCCGCCAAGCGTTAGAATGTTAATAGAAGAAATCTCCGGAAATCTCCGGATTATCAAATACGCCATTCCGCCGAAACTTACGATCATCAAAATGATTAAAATGATATCTAACATAAACTCCACGAAATTACGAAAGCAACTCGAAATTACGAAATTTTTCCCCCTCCCTTACCCTCCCCCTTAGGAAGGGGGAGGGGTGGGGTGGGGGTTTCCGTTTATTTTAATTTTTTGTACGAATTAACTATTTTAATAAATTCTTTGGCTTCCAAACTCGCCCCGCCCACGAGAGCCCCCTCCATTTTTCCTTCTTTCAAAAATCCGCCGATGTTTTTGGCGGTTACGCTGCCGCCATAAATTACAGCTATTTGCTCCCCCTCCCTCACCCTCCCCCTCTTTTCCGCCCAAGGCGGATCCGCCTCGGGAGGAGAGGGGGAGGGATGGGGTGAGGGTAAATATTTGCTTAAAAGTTTAAAAATCAAATCCCGAGCTTGCGCCGCATCGCGCGGATGGGCCGGAACGCCGGTGCCGATTGCCCAAACCGGCTCATAGGCAATAATAATCTTTTTCGTTCCCAATTTTATATTCTTGAAAATGGCCGTAACCTGTTTTGTAATAATATCTTTCGTTTTGCCGGCTTTTCTTTCCGCAAGCGTTTCGCCCACGCAAATAATTGGAAAAAGCCCTATTTCAAGCGCCAACAATAATTTCTTCCTCACGTCTTCGTCTGTTTCGCCCAATTTTCTCCGCTCCGAATGTCCTAAAATAACAAACGAACATCCCATCTTCTTTAAATTCAACGGCGAAATCTCACCAGTAAAAGCGCCTTTACCCTCCCAAAACATATCCTGCGCGCCTAAACCAATTTTTGAATTTTTTAAAACTTTAGAAACCTCCTCAATTGCTTCAAAAGACGGGCACAGCACGATGTCCGCCGATTTTGATCCTTTTTTTATCTCTTTAGCGAGTTTTGCGCTTTCATCCACCCCCAAATTCATTTTCCAGTTGGCTATAAAATACATACTCGCGAAGTTTATCCCGATGAATATCGGGGCTCATCTCCTACTAATATACTAATCTGATACGAATATTACTAATTTTCTCCCCCTCCCTTACCCTCCCCCTCGTTGAGGGGGAGGGATGGGGTGGGGGTTTTCGTAAAATTAGTAATGAATTAGTACATTGGTAGGAAATTTTTAGAATTTAATTTTTTTTATTTGCGAAGGGTTTTCTAATGAACTGATGGTGGCAACCGACATTTTTTTGTTATCAAATATTTCATTTACCACTTTTTTAATATCCGCCAATTTAACGGCTTGAATTTCTTTTAGTTTTTCTTCCGGAGTTTTGATGACGCCGGTCAAAAGTTCTTGCCCGCCGTAAAAACTCGCGACAGCGGAAGAATTTTCAAGCGAAAGCGCCATTCTGCCTTCGGTTGTTTTTTTGGCGCGTTTGAGTTCGGCGTCTGTAACGCCTGATTTTTTTACTTTTTCAATTTCTTTAAAAATAACCTCGCTCGCCTCGCCAAATCTTTTCGGGTCAAGTCCGGCGCGGATTAAAAACATTCCGGTGTCTTGGTAAGGCTGAATACCTGAATGCACGGCATAGGCCAAACCACGGCGTTCGCGCACTTCAATAAAAAGCCGAGAGCTCATTGTGCCGCCAAAAATTGTTGAAAATAACGCCAAGGCGGGCAACCTTTTATCCAAATACTTATACGCCGGAAAACCAATGGCGAGCTGAAGCTGTTCTGTTTTTCTTTTCGCAAAATCAAAGCGCGCCGAAGATTGCTTTTTATCAAAAACCGAATAATCTTTGCCTTTTTTGCCGCTTAACGCAAAATCTTCAAAACTCTTTTTAATAATATCCAAGGCGTTGTCTTTTAAATTCCCCGCCGCGATAACCAAAGCGTTAGACGGATTGTAATATTGGGATTTAAAATCAAGCATTTTTTCCCTATTAATGCCCAAGACAGTTTTTTCGCTGCCGGCGATATTTCGCCCCAAGGCGCCGCCTTTAAAAACCAATTCTTCTATCACATCTTCAATGTGCATCATCGGGTCGTCAAAATACATTCTGATTTCTTCAATAATTACGGTTTTTTCCCTTTCAACTTCTTTTTTGTCGAATTTTGAATGAAAAAGCATGTCGGACAAAATATCCACGCCCAAATCAAAATATTCGGCGGCGCATTTAACATAATAACCCGTGTGGTCTTTTCCGGTAAAAGCGTTAAATTCAGCGCCAATGCCATCCAGTTCGCGGGAAATATCAAGCGTCGTCGGCCGCCTTTCCGTGCCTTTAAACATCAAATGTTCAAGGAAATGCGACGCGCCCGCCAAAGACGCCGGCTCATACCGCGAACCGACTTTAAAAAGAACCAAAAAAGTTACCGCCTTAGTATTCTTTTGCGGAATCAAAATCGCCCGCAGGCCGTTTTTTAGAGTGTGTTTTTGGTACATAAATTAAAATCTCACTGTTTTTTAAAATAATCTCAACTGCGGTTCTTTACTCATTAAAAATTCTTTCACTTTGTTATAAAATTCTTTTGCCGTGTTCAAGGCGTTTTTGGTTTCTTCTTTGCCTAATGGAATTAAGGGGTCGTATGTAAATTCATTACGCTTTTTTCTCATCCTGTCAAACTTGTCAATAAGAAGCGTGAAATCTGTTCCTAAAATCCTGCCGGCAACCTCAATGGTGGTTTTGTGCTGCGCTCCGTCATCCGGCCTGTGTCCATTTAGATATACCAACGCTCGCGCTATTTTAAGCATTGAACTATAAGCCATAGAAAAACAGGCTTCTTCGTCTATTTCAAAAATTTTTTCCGCGACGGATAAATTCCGTTTAGCGCTTTTGATAAACGCTTTGATTTGATCAATTCCTATTACTTCCCTTTTTAACAGACCCCTTTCAACCAAATCGTTTAAATAATTTTCTAAACTCATAATCATTATCTGTCAAAATTAAATAATTTTGTAAAATATTTTGCAGAAACGATTTTTGTTTTAATTTTTGTTTAAAATCGTCTTCCGAATAAAGATGGTAATTTATTTCTCTCTGAATTGTTCTCTCTAAAATTTTTATTTTCCCAATTAATTCATCTTCATTTATCCGGCCGATTATCAACAGGTCTATGTCTGAATCGGCGTGAAAACCGCCCTTAACATAGGAACCAAAAATTAAAGCGTATTTTACGCCGCTGACAGATTTTACTATTTTTTTCAATTCAACCTCGATGCCCAATGTTTTGGCGAATATGCTGCGGATTTCTTTTAATAAAGGGTTTTGTTTGTTCAAAAAATAATAATTTAAATTTGCTTTTTTTTCTATTTTTAATATGTCTGACGAAATAAGTCTGTTCAATTCGCGCTGAGTGGTGCCGACGGACACTTTAAGAATTTTAGCGATTTCGCTTAAATAAAAACTTTTTTCTTCATTGGCAAAAAAAAGTTTTAAGATATTTTGCCGCGCCTTGGATTTTTGGAAAATTTCCAACATAAATAGATTGAATTCACGCTTGCTATAATTATACTTCTTACTCAAAATTGAGTAAATGTCTACTCAATTTTGAGTAAGTAGGACTTACGCACTTAATGTCATCCTGAACGCAGTGAAGGATCCCACGGGAGGAGCTCAAGCGACGACCCGTGTTATTCGTGGGTCGCTTCGCTCCCACGAGATTCTTCCCCCGACTTAGGTCGGGGTCAGAATGACAAATAAAGGGGCGAGTGCGTAAGTCCTAGTAAGATTCGTTTTTTAAACAAGGCCGGTTCCATTGGCCATTTTATTTTTTCAAACGAGCAGAAACGGCAAACTGGAAAAAATATTTATCTAAATCCGCGAGGGAAGTTCCGTAATCTTTTCCGCCCCCGCCCAAGGCGGGCAGGCAAGGCGGACAAATGCTACGTAGCATGTTACGTAGCATGTTACGTAACAAAACAACGCAGTAAAAATTCCGCCTGCCCGCCAACGCTTCGCCCTGGCCGCCTCGCTCTGCTTGGCAGGCGGGCTGGCTTGCGATAGCAGGCGGGATGAAAAAATTATTGGGGTTCAAACTTGATAGACCAGAATATTTTCACCGGGGCAAACTAAATGAACTTCATCAAAATAAATATTGAAACCCCATCCGCAATCATTATATCCTTTAATATCGTCTTTTACCCAAAAATCCTCTACGTAATCTAAATCTGAATTGATGAGTAAAATTATTCCTTTGGCGGACTCTTTGTACATTTCGTTTTTCTTTTTTAACGGCTCTAAAATCAACTTATCAAAAACTTCATTTGGAGGTCGCCACGACATCATTTCACCACTGTTTTTTGGTATGGTATGTCTGGTCTTAATTAGGTCAAAATCTCCTTGAATTATCTGAAATTTTTCTTCTTTATAAAAAACATCAACAATGCTATCTTCTTCGGGATTAGAAATAATATCTCTCTCATCAACAACATCTCTTCTATTTTTTAAAAACTTTTCAACAACTCGTTTTTCTATATCTTCTTTGTTCATAACATAATACTCTCACATAGCTTGCGTTTCGTATAATAATGCATGTAATGGAATAAAAATGGGATTAATTTTTAAATTTTATTTACACGTTGTGAACCAAGGGTAGACATCGGATTTAAAAAAACCGTCTTTTTCCCATCCCAAATTACCGCCAAGGTATTTTTCTATAATATAATCCGAGATATAAATTTCTATTTTAAAAGGAATGGCCTTGTGTGGTTCAATCCATGTTCTCATCGATGTATAACCCTCGGCCAAAAAAACATCTTTCTCGTCATAAATTTTTCCAACCATCGCTTGCAATGATTCTCTTCTGGAAGAATTATTCCTAATAAGTCCTTCGTAGATTAAATCACGACCACCATTTGGATACTCTCTCTTCGCTCTCTTTATTTCCTCTACACCAAATTTACAGGACGGTAAATTTTTCGGACTATTTTTGATGTGTTGAAATAAAAATATTAGACCTACCGCTCCTCCCATCATTAATATTCCTGAAAGTAAACCTAAAATGAATTTTTTCATAATAACTTTAGAACCTCAAATCTGGTAAATTTATTTTATTAAAATTTTTCTAACCACCTAAAAATAATACTGCTTGGCCTGAATGGTATCTTTTTATATAACCATTTTAAAAAATATAATAATCCTAAATCTAGAACCAAAAGATAGGGGGTTAAAGGATTTTCTATAGGTTGGCCTCGAACGAGCGGTATTAATTCACCCCTTAAAATAAAGGGTAAAAAATGCTGCGTAATAGCAACAATTGCACTGTAAATAAAAGCTATCCAAATAACAACAGCGAAGATGTATGAAATGGTTTTTTTATATTCAATTTTTTCTTTCATAATGTTATTATCAACAAAATTTAACAATTCAATAATTTACCAAAATAATCTTTCAACCCGCCAACTGCGATTCTTTCTTGCTTCATTGAATCCCTGTTACGGACGGTGACGTCGCCTTGTTCCAATGAATCAAAATCAATTGTAACGCAATATGGCGTGCCGATTTCATCTTGATAGCGATAGCGTTTGCCGATATTTCCCCTGTCGTCCCAAAAAACATTAAAATTCTTTTTTAAATCCAAATAAATTTCCCGCGCTTTTTTAACCAATTCCGGCTTGTTTTTCAAAAGCGGAAAAACTGCCACTTTGTACGGCGCCATTTGCGGTTTGAATTTAAGAACCACCCGCGTTTCATCCCCCACCGGTTCCTCGCAATACGCTTCGGAAATTATCGCCAATAGCGTTCTGTCTACGCCAAAAGTCGGCTCAATAACGTGGGGAATATATTTTTCATTTTTTGTGTCATCTCTGCCAGAGGCAGATCCGCCTTTGGCGGAAAAATACTCTAAATTCACGCCCGACGCTTCCTGATGCCGGCTCAAATCATAATCAGTGCGGTAAGCGATTGCCCAAAGTTCGTCTTGCCCGAATGGGAATTTATATTCCATATCAATTGTCCGTTTTGAATAAAACGCCCGTTCTTCGGCTGGAATTTCGTTATCTTTCATTTTTTTGCGGTCAAGACCGATTATATCCATAAAACCGCGCATATAATCCGCCCAGCTTTCAAAAATCTTGTTCCAATTTGATTCGGGATTAATGAAATATTCAATTTCCATTTGTTCAAATTCCAAGGTGCGGAAAATAAAATTGCCGGTGGTAATTTCGTTACGGAACGCTTTGCCTATTTGCCCGATGCCGAAAGGAATCTTTTTGTTGGTAGAATCCAAAACATTTTTGTAATTCGCGAAAATCGCCTGGGCCGTTTCGGGGCGTAAATAAGCAATCATCCCCTCTTCTTCTACCGGCCCGATTACAGTTTTAAACATTCCGGAAAACATTTTTGTTTCAGTGAACCCGCCGCCACAATCTGGACATTTTAAATCCTCGAAGTCTGACTTCCCCGGGAAGTCAGACTTCTCTAACTTATCCGGGCGAAATCTTTTATGGCACTTTTTGCATTCCACAAGCGGGTCTTTGAAATTTTTAATATGCCCCGACGCTTCCCAAATTTTCGGGCTTAAAATTATTCCGCCGTCAATTCCCGTCATATCATCTCTGTCCTGCACAAAATATTTCCACCACGCTTTTTTGATGTTATTTTTGAGTTCTACTCCCATCGGTCCGTAATCGTAAGTATTCGCGAGGCCTCCATAAATCTCGGAGCCGGGAAATACAAAACCGCGTCTTTTACATAAAGATACGATTTTATCCATTTTATTATCCATACAAATTTCCACAAATTAATAAACAAATTTCCACAAATCACAAATTCTCACAAATAAACGGTTTCCTGTCGTTTGTATAAATAAGCCGTTGCGGTTTAAATGTTATTTCTCCAAAATTAACTAGGTATATTATTTCGTACTTACTTGCCTTAAGATATTCCAAAACCTGTCTTGCGTCGTCTTCAAATATATAAGGTTTTGCTTTTAATTCTATGATAATTTTATTTTCTACCAACTTATCGGGGATGAAAATAGTTATTTTCTTACCCGTATCAAGCGAATACAGCGGGATATTGGGCTTGTCAACAAATTTCAAACCCTTTATTTCCATAACTTCGTCGAGAACTTTGTCGTAAAAATTTTCTCTGTGCCAGCGTCCGTATTTATTTCTAACCTCATAAAAACAGCCGACCAGTTTGTAACTTAAATCCTTTTCCAAAAACATAAAAACCCATGTTTATTCGTGATTTATGAAATCTGTGAATATTTGTGATTAGTAAATATCTGTAAAAATCCGTGTAAATACGTTAAATAGTCATAATTTCTTTTTCTTTTTCCTCTCCCATTTTTTTAATCTGTTCGTTAAAGTCGCCGGACATTTTGTCTAATTCTTTTTCCAAACGGAATTTTTCGTCTTCGGAAATTTTTTTATCTTTTTCTTCGGCAACAATTTTGCTTTTTGCGTCGTCGCGAACGCGGCGGATGCCCATCTTTGCCTCTTCCAATTTTTCTTTCATCACTTTTATTAAATCTCTGCGGCGTTCTTCGGTAAGCTGGGGCAAAACAATGCGCAAACCCTTGCCGTCGGAAACCGGATTTAAGCCGATTCCCGATTCGGAAATGGATTTTTCTATCGCTTTTGTTAATGTTTTATCCCAAATCTCAATATAAATAGTTTTAGCGTCGGGAATGGTAATTGACCCCGCGCCTTTTAAAGGCATTTTTGAACCATACGCCTCAACTTCAATATTTTCTACAAGCGCAGCCGAAGCGCGGCCGGTTTTAAATCCTCCCAGTTCTTTTTGCAAAAAATCCATGGTTTTTTGGAAGTTTGGTTTATATTCTGATAAGTTCATATTTGTAGAAGCAACTCAACGCCATTACAACACCATTTGACGCCATTCACCCCCTCTAACTCCCCCTGTTTCGCCCGGGGCGAAATAGGGGGAGAATGTGGGGGTTGGCGTAAATTAGCGTAGTGATGGCGTAAAGTCGCGATTTACTGTGCTGACCACATACCCATATAAATCACATCCGGATCTCTTGGGTCTATTGTAAGAATACGGCCAATGCGATTTGAAGGCAATTTTTTGGTCATCCAATCCATTCCGCCATTAACCGTTTTATAAAACGTGGTGGCGCTGGTGTAATAAATTTCGTTGCCGTTTTTGGGGCCAACCGCTAATCCGTAAATTTTGGTGCTGCCCGCGGCGGTCAAAAGTTTTACCACGCTCCAATTCTCTCCGCCGTTTGATGTTTTTAAAATTCCGTATCGGGAGGCTAAAAGCAATGTTTCATTAGCCGTTTGATCAAAAATTAATTTGCCGTATTCCAAGCTGCCGTTGTATTCTTTGACTGTTGATTTTAAATCTTTCCAATTTTTTCCGCCGTTGATTGTCTTCCAAATTCCTTCCCCTTCGGTTGCTACATAAACAATTTGCGAGTTATACCTTGCCGTCAAAATATCTTTGATATTGCTTCCTGTCCGCGCAATCGTTGTCCAGCTCACGCCGCCGTCCGTTGATTTAAGAATATCGCCGTTGTTGTTTCCGGCGTAAACAATCTCGCGGTTGTTTAAATCTACCGCCACGGCGGTTATTAATTTTTCAAGTTTTGTTTCAAAAAACATTATTTGCCACGACCTGGCGCAATCGGTAGTTTTTAAAACTTTATTTTCAAAAGCGGTGTAAATGGTGCATTTTTCCGACGGGTCTACTGCCACCGACGGAACCGCGCCGCGCGACAAGCTTGGCGAAGAAAGCCAGCTTTCGCCGCCATCGTAAGTATAAAGCAAGCCGTTTCCACCGCTCCCCAAATAAATGGCGCGATTATCCTGCGGGTCAAAAACCAGCGTCAAAACATTTACGCCGGCAATGGATTTTGGCTGGCCGGTTGTAGTTGGCATTAAAACCTTAGACAACCACGCTTTGCCTCTGTCTACGCTTTTAAAAACGCCGCCACCGGCGCTTGTGGATCCCGTTTGAATTGAGACGCAACCCGCGCCCAATAAAATAAAAAACGATACAACAAACAAAACTAAGAATGCTCTTTTCATAGAAATTACTTTTAATTATTTTGAGTATTAAATCAAAAACCAAAGACCAAAGATTAAAAATCCGCTCGGATCCCGTTGGTATCCTACGGGATCCCAGAGGGACAAAAACATAAATACTTAAAAATAATCGGTTATCGTTAGTCGTTTATCGAAGCTCGCAGCCCGTTTCGTTGTTCGTTTGCCGTCTTTCGGTTTTTGACGATTGACGCACATGTAACTCAGGTCTTTAGACCTGACTACGTTATTCAAACCTAAAGGTTTGAGTTACATTGACGATTTCTGAAACAGGGCGGCGACAGGCGATAAACGTTAGTCAAGAAACCAAATTCTATTTTTACATTTTTGAATATTTGTTTTTGGTCTTTGGTTTTTAATTTTTGATATTTATCATTATATTTTCCAATATTAATTTTGGATTCACATTTGCCTTAATTTGTCCGAGCGCCTTATTTAATTTCTCCAGCAAATTGGCAAAATCGGCTCGCGACCGCGTTGCGCCCAATTCTTGCGTAGATTGGCGCATTAAATCGCGGCAAGTGACCATCCAAACACTTAAAGTATTATACATTTTTTCTCGCAATTTATCAACTTCTTTGCCGGGTAAACTCTTTCTTGCCACAGCCAAACGTTCGGCAAGCGACAAATTAAGCATTTCTAAAAAATTTTCTGTTTCTTCTTTGTAAAAATTAAAAAGATTTTTGTCGGAAAATAAACGCAAGGCAAGGCCTGGGCGGGAATCGGCCATTTTAATTATAAAATCGGCTTTTGAGGAATCCGCGCCGAGCGCAAGCAAATGTTCTTTTATTTTTTGAGGCGAGACCGGATGAAAATAAATAATCTGGCATCGCGACATAACTGTGGCGGGCAAGGCCTCTATTTTGTTTACCAAAAGAATTATAACGGTGTCGCCTCGCGGTTCCTCAAGATTTTTTAAAAAAGAATTTGCCGCCTCGCGGTTCATTAAATCGGCTTCTTTTACAACAACCACTTTTTTGCCGCCCAAAAACGACGAAGATTCAATTCTGCCGCCCAAAGCGCGAATCTGGCCTATGGTAACATCTTGGCTCGGCTTTTTTGTTTTTTCGTTAATCCCCCTCTCTATTAGAAAAAAATCCGGGTTGTTTTTTAAAAATTGGAAATCATCACCCCCTCTAACTCCCCCTATTTCGCCTTGCGAAACAGGGGGAGAATATGGGGGTTGCCCCATTTCACTTTGCGAAATAGAGGGAGAATGTGGGAGTTGATTCAAAAGCAAAGCCGCAAAACACTCTGCCGCTTTTGTTTTTCCCACATTTTCCGGCCCGCAAAAAATATAAGCGTGAGAAATTTTGTTTTTATTATACGAATCCGTCAAAAATTCTTTCACGTTTTCATGGCCGATGAGTGAAGCAAAATAGTCTATCATAATATTATAATTAGGACTTACGCACTTTGACCAGCTCCGAACGTTTTCCCCCTTTCGTAAAGGGGGAATAAGGGGGATTTTTAAAATTTAAATCCCTCTCTTCCGCCCAAGGCGGATCCCTGCCCGCAGGTGCTACGCACCAAGCGTTGCAGGCGGGCGCCTCTGGCGGAAACTCTCCCTTTACAAAGGGAGAGAACCAAACGCGTAAGTCCTAATAATATTATTTTATATCATTTTTTCCTTAAAAGCAAACCCTATTATCAAAGAAAAAAACTCATACATATTTGTATGAGTTTGTATGAGTCACGATTTTTTATCAAGGTCCGATCGTTTCTTCTTACTAACCCGCCTTGCGTCCCCCATCTTTCCATTCCTTTGCCGTATCAAGTCGTTCAGATCCCTTAACTCATAAGCAGCGATTCTGTTTAATAACATAATGGCCTTATCGGCTTTATTCTCTCTCATCTTTGCCTCCTGTATCATTAAGAAATGCGCTCGCCGCCCCTTCCTTTTCAAGGGCGGTTAAAATATTGTCGTCTGCGAAACCGAGTTCTTGAAGAGTTTCAACTCTCCGCTCCAACTCCTTTTTCTGTTCCTCCTCTTGTTCCTTTTTGGAATCTAACTGAACCTTGAATTTTACTAGCTCCCTCACAAATTCTCTCTCATCTAAACCGCTTTGCTGCATTAATTTATATAAAATTTTAATAGCTCTTTCCCGCTCTTTTTCCCTCTCCAGCTTCCGCATTTTTCGACTTTCAATTTTCTTTCTTAAATAATTAATACCGCGATTGGCTAAATTTATAACAAAAACAATCCCGCAACAAAACAATATTGGCGCGGCGAAAAACACTGAAAGCACTATACCCGCACCCGCGAACATCGCAAGTACCTCCAAATATGACAAGAAGAGTGATAGCATTTTGCCTCCTGTATTATAAGGTTTTTAATGTTCAATTTTCTGATTATATCTTACTAAAAATCGCCGACATTGTCAATTCCGCCGTCTTTTGCCAAGAAAAATCTTTAACTCTCTCAAGACCTTTTTGAATTAAATTTTGTCTCAAATTTTCGTCGGAAGTTATTTTTGAAATCGCCTCTTTAATTTCTGCAACGCTTAATGGATTCACAAGAATTGCCGCATTACCAGCAATCTCCTCGGTGGCGATGCCTTTTGAAGTAATAACCGGAGTGCCGGCGGCAAATGCCTCTAAAATCGGCAGGCCAAAACCCTCGTAAAGCGATGGAAAAATAAGAGCTTTGGCCATGCCAAGCAACTGTGAAATTTCTTTTGGAGGAAGCCAATCAAAATGAAAAATTTCACCCCCTCCAACTCCCCCTATTTCGCCTCGGGCGAAACAGGGGGAGAAAAATGGGGGTTGCCCTGTTTCGCCTTTAGCGAAATAGGGGGAGAAAGCCCCGCCTCCTGCGGGGCAAGTGGGGGTTGGTCCGACCCCTAAGCGGCCTTGCCGCCGGGGTCCAACCAAAACCAATTTCAATTTTGAGTCGGAATTTTCTTTTTTAAATAATTTAAACGCCTCAATTGTCCGCGAAATGTTTTTCTTTTCCGTAAGCCGGCCGATGAAAAGGATAAAATCGCCTAAAACGACCTCTCTCCCGTCATTCTGAGGAGTCCCGATTTGTCGGGACGACGAAGAATCTCGCGGGAGGAGTGGAGCGACGACCCACGAATTACGCGGGTCGCCCCGCGGGCTCCCGCGGGATTCTTCACTTCGTTCAGAATGACAGGATTGGCTCTCATTAACCACCCCCAGCGGCGTCACGATAATTTTATTTTCCAAAATGTTGCCACCCCCTCCACCCTCCCCCTCCCGCGGGGAGGGGGAGGTCCCTAAGTCGTTTTCAACGACCGGGATCCCGGCTCCGACTTGTCGGAGTCTAGGGATAAGGTGGGGGAGGGAAAAATTTTCTAAAATGTCTTTTTTAGTAAATTCCGACGGAACAAAAATCTTCGCGCATTTTTTTACCGCAAAATTCGTTGACCAGTCCAGATAAATTCGCTCAAATAGGCCATAACATTTTGGAAATTTTTTAAATCCAATATCGTGGATCGTTGTAAGCGTATTTTTCGGACAAATGAAAGGAATTGCCGAACTTGGAACAAACAAAACGTCCGGCGGACTAAAAATCATTTCAAGAGATAACCGCCCTTGCGTCCATAAAAATTTAAACGGCCATTTTAAAATTTTTTCCTGCCAACCCGCGGGAAGTTCGGCGAGCTCGCCTTTTAATTTTTTATCGGTATATAAAAAAACCCTGATTGAATCGGGTATAATTTTTTTTAATTCTTGAATTATGTAATATGAATACCACTCCACGCCGGTTTTGACGTCGCGATTAGCTCGCGAAGCATCTATTCCTATTATCATAGAGAGGACAACACTAAGGGGCTCGCATCTTCTCGCCCCGCTAATTACACTAATATTATTAGAGGTATTCGTGGGGCATCAGCCCATTCGTGAAATTCTTTTTCTATCTCATCGCCAAAACGCTTCTTTTGTAAATTTCTAAATTCTCCAAAGCAATGCCTGTTCCTTTGGCAACGCAAAGCGCCGGTTCGTCGGCAACATAGGCCGGCACGCCTGTTGCTTTTGAAAGCAATTTTTCCAAATTACGAAGCTGGCTTGAACCGCCTGAAAGTATCATCCCCTTTTCCATAATATCAGCCGAAAGTTCCGGGGGCGTTTCATACAACACCTCTTTAACGGCGGAAACTATCTTCTCAATCTCATCGCTAATCGCCTCGGTTACGTCGTCGGAAGTTACGGTAATAACGCGCGGCAGGCCCATTAAAACATCGCGCCCCTTTACTTCCATGCTCAGTCTTTCATCCAGAGGCAAGGCCGAACCGATTTGAATTTTTATGTCTTCGGAGGTTCTTTCGCCTATTGCCAAACCGTATTTTCGACGAATGTAATCCATAATCGCGGCGTCAAATTTATTTCCGCCAACGCGCACAGAATGGCTGGCAACAATGCCTCCAAGCGACAAAACTGCGATTTCCGCCGTTCCGCCGCCGATTTCAACAATCATATGCCCCGAGGCGGTGCCTATGGGCATGTCGGCTCCAATCGCCGCCACAACGGGTTCTTTGATGATATAAGCCGCTCTGGCGCCCGCGGCAATGGTCGCGTCTATTACGGCGCGGCGTTCGGTGGAAGTGATGCCGCCGGGAACAGCCACCATCACTTCCGGCCTAAAAAGACGGATACCACCAAGCGCTTTGGAAATAAAATAACGAAGCATCGCTTCGGTTGTTTTGTAATCGGCAATCACGCCATCTTTAAGCGGGCGAACGGCAATAATCGTGTCGGGTGTCCGTCCCAACATTTCTTTCGCCTCTTTGCCCACTGCTAAAATTTTTTTATCAATTGTAGAAATGGCCACCACCGAGGGTTCGTGAATCACAAGCCCGCGTTTTGGCACAAAAACGCGCACATTCGTTGTTCCTAAATCAATGCCGATTTTCTTGACAAACATATTTATAACGAATTAAATATAATCTTTGACTTATAGCTGTCCACATCAGAAAATTTTTTTCTTAATTGACTTTCTAATTTGGCGGCGAGAGAAATCACTTCAGCGCATGAGCAACCAATCTCTCTCATTTTTATATTGACAACGGAATGAATTACATTAGAGCAAAATCCAAGCGAGCGCAGCGCCAAAGCCGCGCTTCTTGCCGCATCGTCATAAGCACCCTCAGAATCTGGGTCTTCTTCATAAAAAAAGAGCATCGCGCGAAAAATTTTCGACGGCACCATTAGGGCGTAATGTTCAAATTTACTCAGTTTATTATAAAGAAGCAAAAGCACAGTGTCATCTTCTTCTTTTGCCAATTCGTCAATAATCCTCAAACTTTTTTTAGCCCATCTTTCCGCTTCGCGGCAAATCCGGCTCTTTTCGGGCGAACGACCGGAAAATTTGGGAGCGTCTTTTTTGAATTCTTCCAAATTCAAATCGAAACCGTCCTGTTTTGCCATTTTTTTAAACGCCTTAAACGACTCGGAAAAACAATCTTTAATTTGCTCAACCGCCACTTTCGGATCATCCGGATTCTTGCCTTTCCTTAAAACTTTAAGCCGCCTTTTTTTCTCATCATAATAAATTGAACAACAAAAAGTATAACGGCATTCCTCGCAAAAATGGTCGCAATATTGAAATGGCGGATTATCAAGATGCTTCTTCCAACTTGCCCTGATGTACTCTAATTCCCTTTTATTCAACAGCATATCTCATTTAAGATAGTAATCTATAAATGTCTTTTTGTCAATCTTAATATCTTGATTGTCAACGGGAAATAGAAATATAACATCTTGACATCTTGGCATGTCAAATTGGCATCTCAAAAAAATATCTCAGAAAAAAATCCAAAAAATACTAATCGTAAATACTATGATACATCAATGTTATGTAACAACAATGTTTCATAGTATGAATCAAAAATAATTTATCCTTTCTTTAACTTCCTCGCTTCATTCTGTTCTTTCTGTTCGCTGCCTTTCCCCTTATTTTTACTCTGAGAAACCGAATCAATTAAATTAAAAAGTAAAAAATGCAAAGGATATTTGTTTTTCAACCAATCAAAACTGTATGGTCTCAAAAATTTCTTGTTCTCTATTTCTTTACGCCTTGCCAATGCCTGATTAAACGATTTGATTGCTTTTTCGTAGCCGCCAAAACCAGACGTCAGCCACTGTGAAACTCGACCTATGGTGTCTACGCCCACTTTCAACTCGTCCGTAATTTCAGTATATGTTTTGCCCTCTAAAAGTAACTTGGCTATCAGTATTCTTCTTGAAAGCATCACCGCCTCGCTTTCGCTTAAAAGATCTTTAAAAAAATTTTTAACCTCCGCCCTATCTCTTAGTCCTGCTATCGAAGTCCAAAGTAAATCCAAATATTTCATTTTTTCGTTAGGATCTAAAATCCGCGGGCTTACTCTTGGCATATTATTAAAACCACCAATTTTTTTTACTATGATACATCAATGTTACATAACATTGATGTATCATAGTAAATAATGTTTGAATTAAAAAATTAAAACTTATTAGTTAGAATGAGTCCGAATTAAAAAAACAAATCTAATTAAAGACTATTATATTACGGCGATTTTGTCAAATTATTATTGCGGGATAACTATTGCGGGATAAATTCAGGATAAATTTTAGAGGCCTCTATAGAGGCCTCTAATTACCGGATTCCCCGATTTAATCGGGGAATGACAATGCGGCGACCCCCGACAAATCGGGGGAATTATTAAGTTAAAAAAATCCGCAAGCCGTATAAAAACGACTTGCGGAACGCACCTAATTAATCCTGATGATAGGCGGCGAAAAGCCTGCCCATCACTGTTTCAAAGGAAAGTTCGGGGAAAATGCGAGAAGCCCAAATTTTCATCACTTCGTACTGGCGGGCCACTTGGACGATAAAATTTAAACAAATTTTAAACTCCGTAGATTTTTTTGAGCTCATCTATCCCCTCTTCTATACTAACTTTCGGCTCCCAGCCGATGAGTTTTTTTGCCAAAGAATTATCCGCCAAAGTATCGTGCGGTTCAATGCGAGGTTCAATGTGTTTTACGGGGCCGCCGATCATTTCGGCAATTTGATTAACGCTAAAATTGTTGCCCGCGCCGATATTCATAACTTCGCCGCATCCAACATTGGGACTTGTGGCCGCCAAAATATTCGCGCGGCAAACATCGCGAACGTGAGTATAGTCCCGCGTTTGCGTGCCGTCACCGGTTATGGTTAAAGGTTTTCCTTCCGATTTTTGGCGCAAAAATACCGCGATAACCGTGGGATAAGCGCCTTCGGCGCTCATTCGCGGACCGTAAACATTAAAATACCGCAAAGAAACGGTTTCCAGTTTGTAAAAAATCGGAAAAATTCTCGCGTATTCCTCGCTGACAAACTTCTGCAAACCGTAAGGGCTCATCGGCACCGGCTTCATTTCTTCTTTGAGCGGCAAATTGGAATTATTTCCGTAGGCTGACGAAGACGCCGAATAAACCACTCTTTTCACTCCCGCGCCGCGCGCGGCAAGCAAAACGTTTAAGGTCCCGCCCACATTCACCTCGTTGGTTTCTTTTGGATAATCAATTGAAAATTGAACGCGCGGCAAAGCGGCTAAATGAAAAACCACATCAACACCCTTAAAGTGGGGTTGAATTTTTTCCAAATTACAAATGTCTTCAATAATTAATTCAGCTTTTGGATTTACATTTTCTTTTTTTCCATTCGAAAAATTATCAATCACGCGCACTTTATCGCCGCGTTCAATTAACGCATCCACTAAATTGGAGCCGATAAACCCGGCTCCGCCGGTAACTAGATAGTTCATAAAAACATAGAAACTAAGAAACAAAGAAACTAAGAAACATAAAAACTTAGAAACTTAGAAATCCCTAAGTCCCGACTGCGTCGGGACCGGGACCCCGGCCGAAGGCCTAGGGGCAAAAAAACTTAAAAACTTTTATCATCTTTTCTTACTTTGGCGAGAAACGCCTTTAATTGGCGAATTAAATTTTCTGCCTTATCGAGACATTCCTGATGCTCAGAATCATTTATGTGTCCGTCATCTAGCGCACAATCGAGACAAGCGACAACTTCGTTAACCGAACCCAGAGCAGTATTTAAAAAATGACTAAAATCTTTGTCGGAATGTTTGTCTGCGCCCTCGGCAATATTTAATATTATGGAATCAAGCGCCCTCCAAAGTTGGGGTTTTAAAATGTAATCCTCTTCCTTTGGAAATTTCTTTTTAGATAATTGCTTTAATTCTTTTCGAAATTGACGCGCGTCTTTATAGACCGGAAAATTACGAAATCTAAAAATAGTGTTTGTTTCATTCATAAAAATAAAACCTTATCCTCGCGTTCTCCTGTTCTTCAGTTTCTCTGTTCTTCTGTTTCTCTGTTCTTCTGTTTCTCTGTTCTTCTGTTTCTCTGTTCTTCTGTTCTTCTGTTTCTCTGTTCTTCTGTTTCTCTGTTCTTCAGTTTCTATGTTCTTCTGTTTCTATGTTCTTCTGTTTCTCTGTTCTTCTGTTCTTCTGTTTCTCTGTTCTTCAGTTTCTATGTTCTTCTGTTTCTCTGTTCTTCAGTTTCTATGTTCTTCTGTTTCTATGTTCTTCTGTTTCTATGTCGTAAGATACGGGCTGCCGACAGCAATGATATTATAACCATCTTTTACTAATTCGTCATATTGGTGCTGTATCATTCTGCGGCCATCCATTATTAAATACGGAGGTTTGCAAATTTTTTTAATTCTTTCTCCTAAAGACCTAAATTGCGGCCAGTCGGTTAAAATAAAGCATACGTCGGAACCGTGGAGAGATTCCTCTGTGTCGTTAAAATATTGAAAAACCGCGAAACGTTCGTCTTTCTTTGGGTCAAACACAGCTCTAAACATTGGCATTGCCGCCGGGTCGTATACGCGCACGCTTTTTGCGCCATCGTCAATTAAATGCTTGGCAATGTCAACTGCTCCGGAATGGCGGACATCATTTGTTTCTCGCTTAAACGCCACGCCCAGCAAAGACACAACCTTGCCCTTAAAAGAAAAATTCGCTTCTTTTTCGGCGCGGCTGTAAAAATGATCGCGCTGAAACAAATTTGTGTCCAAAAGCTGCCTCACGGCGCAAGCGTCCGCTCCTTCTTTTTCTATTTGATGAGCAAGCGAGAACGCGTCTTTTATAAGACAGCTGCCGCCGACATAAAGAGTGTTGTAAAAACCGTATGTCCCAATTCTTTCGTCGGCAGACAATATCTCGCGAAGATTTTCAAATTTCATTCCGCCATAAATTTCGCAAACACGGCCGACAACTCCCATTGTCGCGCCCAGCCGGCTAAAAAGCATATAATTGGCCAATAATTTTCCGACCTCAGCCTCAGGAGGATTAACCTCAATATAACGAGAGGTCGGAGAATCGTAAAATCGCCGATAAATTTTACGCATTACTTCAAAATCCATATCATTCCACGCGCCAACCACGATTCTAAACGGTTTAAGCGCGCATTCCATCGCTTTTCCTTCAACTAAAAATTCCGGGTTGGAAACAATGCCAAAATTTATAACTCCATTTTTTTTAAAAAACTCCTCAATTTTTTTTGCTGTTCCTATCGGAACCGTGCTTTTGTTTGTGATTACAACATATTTATCCTGCTTCCCATCATTTCTTTTAACCAGATGTTTGGCCAATTCTTCGGACGCGTTAAAATAAAAACTCATATCAGTTTCGCCGTTTCCGCCTTCTTTTTCCGGCGTTGGCAAACACATAAAAACAGCATCTGCTTCGTCTAAAAATTTTTCAGTGTCGCTGTATTTAGAAGTAAATTTAATTCTTTCTTTATTTCTTACAATCGTATCGCCCAAGCCGACTTCAAAAAGGCACGATTCAATGGTGTCGCGGTCAAAAGAATTGAATACTTTAATTTTATTTTCATTATTATCGTAAACTAAAATGTCGTGGCCCGAGTTGGCCATTACCGCCGCCGAGCAAGCCCCAACATAACCAGCGCCAATGTATAAAATTTTCATAAAATAAATTACAAATTTATGCGAATTATAACGAATTTAAACGAATTTGATTCATTTTAAATTCGGGTTAATGATTCGACGATAAATAACGCCTTTTTGCGTGATAAAAATCAATATCGCTAATTTACATTCGGTTGCTGTTAAATAACCCAAGACTTGCCTGAGCTGTGTAGAATTTAATGAATTAAAATACGGCATCACCTTTATTTCCAAAATTATTTTGTTGTCAATGATAAAATCTAAACGATATTTGCCGATTGATTTATTTAAATACTGTAAATTTATTTCTTTTTCACGTTCGTGGCTAATCGCCTGTTCGCCAAATTCTAAAGCAATACCTCGCTGATAATATTTTTCTTGATAACCGTAACCCAATTTATTAAAAACTTTGAAAATCGCCCCCATTATTTGATAACTCAATTCCGGATAAATAAGATTTTCTTTCACCATAACAAAATTCACTTATTTTAACTCCGATTCGTTTATATTCGTACCTTTATTCGCTTAAATTCGTAATAAAGTTTCGCTTTTATTCGTTCAAATTCGCTTATATCCGTACCCTATCTCTCCTTTTCTAAGTCTGGCTTCTCCTGGTTTTTAATGCCTTGTTTAAAAATTAATTCGTTATTATATTTTTCCGCTGTTTTTAATATGGACAAATCAATGCCGGCTCTTTCGCCCAGTTGAATTAAAGCGCGCGTATCTTTGGGTAAACATTTTCCACCGTAACCGCGATAACTTTTGTGAAAAATATCCAAGTGCGTTTTCCCGACCATTGGCTCGGCCTTGGCGCATTCCTTAACCGTTTCATAATCAATGCCGAGTTTTTGGCACAAATCATAAATTTGATTGGCAAAAGCGACTTTTAACGCATATAAAGTATTGCCGAAATATTTGACTGTTTCCGCTTCGCGAGCCGGCAATATTTTTTTAAACGGCGCCGAAGGTAATAATTCTAAAACCGTCTCGGCGGCATCCTTGCTTTTTTCCGTGTAACCAACCAGCTGCCGAGTTGGATAAAGCATATCGTAATCGGCCGTTGTTTCGGTTAAAAATTCGGGGTTGAATAAAACTTTGTGTTGTGGATATTTTTGCTGAAAACTTTCAGTTGTGCCGGGCAAAACAGTTGATTTTATAACCACAATTTTTTCACCATCTAAAATTCCAAACGCCTGCTCAATGTAACTCAAATCAAATCCCCCTTTCACCTCATCATAAGGCGTGGGCACGCAAACAAAAATAATTTCCGCGCCGTTCAACTCCGAAGCGTTATTAAGATTTTTTAACGGGTCGTAAAGAACCGGTTGGACTCTCTTTTGCTGAACAAAATAACGCAAAAGAGAACCTCCTACCATCCCCACGCCCATTATGCCGATTTTTATTTCTTTTGACTGCATAAAATTGTTTATATTAAATAAAATTTTTATTTTTTAAAAAAATGTCTATCTCTTTTTTATCGGCTTGATTAAGTAATTAATTTTTTTAATATTTTAATTCATTTTAAATCAAAAAATATTTCTGCGCCATCTTTCAACGAAACAAGCTGGGCGTCCAAATCAACATTCGGACTTCTGTGTAAAATTACAAAATTGATAGAGCCGCCAATGGGCAAAGGCGAACAATGCCAAATTCCTGCTGACAGCGTTATTCCCTGACTGCCGTTACTGATAAATGCCTCTAATTGCGCGGGGTCCAAACCGTCGGTTTCATTTCCTACTATTTCCGCTTCTCCCACCACCACCAAAAAGGGATTTTGACTAAGAGGAATGAATGTTTGCGTGCTATTGCGATGTCTCTCCAGTTTATTGACTTCCAACAGCCTAAAATTGCTATATAAAATGTCAAAGACTGGCCTCCCGTCTTGAAAATCAGGTATGGATACATTGCCCCATCGCTGAACCTTGCTTATGTCCGCCGGCTCGGCTGGCGCGCCTATTACCTATCCATATTTGGAAAAACTTACCGCTTCCAACGGTTTGATATTTAAGGTTATTCTCATATATAATTGGGCTTAATATCAACCTTACTTATTAAACAAAAAATTAATTATGCCGTTTTCTCTCTTGCATTCCAAAAAGCCCGACCGATTAAATACTTTAACAGACGACTCATTTTCATCTTTAACAAGCGCCATTATTTTTTTAATATCCTTATGATTGTCCAAAAAAAATCTGGAAGCTGTTTTAATAGACTCGGCGCCATAACCCTTGCCTCGAAAATCCTTTCCGAGAGAAATATTTATAGTAGCTCCGTCCCCGTTTTTATCAAACCGAATCTGGCCGATGGGTGTTCCTTCTTGATTGTTAATTATATATAAACAACAAGCAGAATTATTTAGAACTTTTTTAAACCACTCCAAATGTTCTGGCCACTTAAGTATTTCTTGGTGAAAAGAAGCTTCTCTCACTTCATCATCATTGCGCCAGTTAAATAATAATTCCGCGTCTTCGTCAGTCGCTTTTCTTAAAAAAATTTTATTTTTTATTATTTGCATAATTTTTTTATTCTTGAACGAATTCCCACTTCAAGGGGGTTCCGCGTTCAATATCCCGCGTTGCCGCTTTCCCAAGTATTTTATTCAGATATTTTGGCTCCAAACCGTGGCCCGGCCGAATACTTCGCACATTATCTCGATTAAATTTCTCTCCTTTCTCAACATCTTTCACAACAAAAAGCGAACGTCTAAAAATTAAATTTTCGGATTCTTTCTCTCCGGCGCCATAAAATGGTTTTCCGATTGCCTTTTCTGCTTCCCTTACCGCAGTTACAAGTTGTTTCATTTCTTCCGGTTCAAGGGAAAACGCCGCATCAGTCCCTCCGTCGGCTCGCCTTAAGGTAAAATGTTTTTCAATAATGCTCGCCCCTAAAGCCACGGAAGTGAGAGGCACGGTTGTCCCCAAAGTGTGATCTGATAGGCCGCTAACCGCCTCGAATTTTTTGGTAATATCAGGGATGGTGGCCAAATTCATTTGGTCGGGAGTGGCGGGATAAGAACTTACGCACTGGAGAACCGCCACTTGAGTAGTGCCTGATTCTTTTAATGTTTTAATGGCCAATTCTATTTCTTCTGCCGTTGCCATCCCACGGGACATAATAACCGGTTTTTTGGTTTGCCCAATTTTTTTAAGAAGTTCTAAGTCCCCCACTTCAAAAGACGCAATTTTATAAAGAGCGACATTCATCTTTTCTAAAAAATCGACGGCTGTTTCGTCAAATGGCGTTGAAAAAACCAAAACACCTTTTGATTCCGCGTATTCTTTCAATTTCGGCTGCCAATCCCAAGGAGTATAAGCTTTTTGATACAAACTATATAATGTCTGCCCGGCCCAAGCATCATTTACTTTTACCTGAAAATATTCTTTATCGCAGTCAATTGTCAAAGTGTCCGGCGTATAAGTTTGCAGTTTTATTGCGTCTACTCCCGCCTCAATCGCCGCGTCAACAATTTGCAGGGCACGTTCATACGATTGGTTGTGATTCCCCGACATCTCCGCAATTATAAAAACTGGTTCTCCCGGACCAATTCTTCTGTTCTCTTGCGGCATTTCTATTTTCAAAAATTTTTCTGACATAAAAAATTTAAATAATTCAGATATCATAATTTATTGGATAATTAAGGTGATACTCTCCTTAAATTTAGCTAATTGAATATTTAAATCAACATCTGGACTGCGGTGCATTAAAGCAAAACTAATTGCTTCACCAACTGGAATCGGAGAACAATGCCAAATGTCACTTTTTAAAGTTATTCCTTGGTGTCCGTTGCTGACAAAGGCAAATAATCTGTCAACATTAATACTTCCTTTTTCGGTTACTGCCTCTTTACTGCCCACAATCACAGCAAAAGGATGATTGTCAAGAGGAATGAAAGTTTGCGTACTATTATTATGAAGTTCAATTGTATCCACCAATAAAGGGCGTTCGCTACTATACAATAAATCAATAATTAATTTTCCATTCTGAACATCGGGAACGGAAATGCTTGACCAACGTTGAATTTTTTTATGATCTGCCGGGGGTTGAGGTAGCGCTATTACCTCGCCAAATTCGGTAAATTCAACTACTGATAATAACACAGGTTTGAGAAAAATCATATAAAATTATTTAATTTAGTAACTTCTCTCATTGGAATACCCGCCGCCACCATCCTTTGTTTAATACTATTTACGGTGTGGCCCGAATAATGGAACATGCTTGCGAGCGATACCGCGTCCGCCCCTCCGATCTTCACGGCGTCAATTATGTCTTGCACCTTGCCTGCTCCTCCACAAGCAATCACCGGAATTGAAACTCCCGAAGAGACCTCTTTAATTAATCCTGTGTCATAACCTCCCATTGTTCCGTCCCTGTCGATTGATGTTAAAAAAATTTCTCCTGCGCCCCTCTCTTGAACTTCGCGCGCCCAATCTTTTGCCAAAAAACCCGCATCTTCACAGCCTCTGTTTGTAAATACCCTGTATTCATTGTTTATTTTTTTGACATCAATGGAAACCACCACGCACTGACTTCCAAATTTCTCCGCCGCCATTTCTATAAATGACGGGTTTCCAATCGCCTCGCTATTAATGCTTATTTTGTCTGCGCCAATCCTTAATAACTCTTGGATATTTTCCAAATAATGAATTCCTCCTCCCACCGTTAGAGGCATAAAGCATTCTTCGATAATTCCCTTAATTACTTCCAGGACGGGCCCTCGTCCCTCTGCGGACGCCGCCATGTCTATAAATATTAATTCGTCCACGTTCCGGCTGTTATAAACACGCGCCTGTTGAATTGGGCTTCCTAAATTTCTAATTTCTCCAAAATTAATAGTCTTGACCAAATGACGGCCGTTAAAGAGCATGCACGGTATTACTCTCGTTTTAAGCATATTTCAAAAAATTTTCTAACAAACGTAGGCCGCTTGTTTGACTTTTTTCCGGATGAAATTGTGTTGCCCAAATATTGTCTTTTCTTAAACTTGCTAAAAATTTTTCCCCATACTGGCACACCGACGTAACTACATTTTTTTCTCCACAAATCAAGTGATAACTGTGCACAAAATAAAAATTAAAATCAGTTATGCCTTGAAACATTTGTTCGTCGGGGCTGACTTCTATATTATCCCATCCGACATGAGGCAAACGCAATCCATTCACCTCTAATTTTCTCACGTCTCCTTTAATCCAACCTAGTCCGTCGTGGGCACCGAACTCAAAACTTTTTTCAGCTATAAGTTGCATTCCTAAACAAATTCCCAAAAACGGAATCTTTTCTTCCAAAATTTTTTTATTAAGAGTTTCAGCCAGCCCGCCTTCTTTTAAATTCCTAATACCATCGGGAAATGCGCCAACGCCCGGCAAGACTATGTGGGTTGCTAAATGTATTTCTTTTGGGTCTGCCGAAATCAGAGTTTCCGCCCCCAACTTGTTAAACGCCTTTTTAACCGATGCTGTATTTCCCATGCCGTAATCGATTATGACTACTCTTTTACTCATTGTCATAATTTATTTTAATAAGATTCCCCGCGAAATCGCGAAGTAATTTACCGCGCTCGTCACACCTAAAAATCTGCTTATTTGTGAAAGAATCTATCACGGAATCAATTTCTTGTTTGTTCAAACCACTATATTCCACAAAACTTTTAATTCCGTAATGGGGGTATTTTCCGTCATATTTTCTCACCAACTCCAAACCCTCTTCCCTCGTTATTCGACCATTTCTTATATCCAGGCAGGCATGATCCGCGGCTCTTCCAAAACCGTATTTAACGAATTTCAAATAATCGTGTAAGCCAACTGTTGATTCATCCAAATTTTCATAATTTGTATAAGTTCCTTCAATGGGACCGTCTTCCTTAACGTTAAAGCCGTGCTGTTTCATAATCTCCACCTGCTTCCTTGCATCCCATTTAAAAAAATATCCTAAAAACAAACCTGTCACTCCAATCTTCTTCAAATCCTCATCCGAAGGATATTGATAAGGTAGAAGATCTTCTTTGGTTATGCTATCTACACCTATCATATCTTCTATTCTATTGCCCAAAAGGCCGCCGAACTCCTCCAACCAACGACGATCTAAATAATTTTTTTCTCTCGCATTTGCTGGTCCGCCATACTCTAACTGTGAATTCTCTCCCCAAATGAGAAGGGGGATATTAAACTTTACCGCAACATTGACCGGTATGGTAAAAATTCCGATATGATTAGGCCATTCATTATCACCCACTCTTTTAAACCCTTCTATGACCATTTTTTTATAAACTTCGGGGTTTTTCTTAAAATAAATCATGTCACATCCGAGTTTTCTGATGTTTTCTAGATTTTTATTACCTAGTTCAGTAATATGAGTTTGTTCAAAACAAACTAAAAGCGGGTTCAAACCATAAACCTTCTTTATGACATACGTCTGGTAGTGGCTGTCTTTACCGCCGCTTACAGGCACAATGCAGTCGTAATTTTTTCCGTCTTTTGATCTATATCTCTCAACAATATCTTCAAATCTTTTTTTTCTTTCGTCCCAATCGATCGTTTTATATTTTTTCCCAGCCGACCGACAGGCATCACAAACTCCTTCTTCGTCAAAAAACAAATCAGGTTTTGTGTTGGGCATAACACACTTTTTGCAGTATCTTAATTTAATCATATAATTGTAAATTATTTTTTAATTTTTTTAAGCAAAAACATCGTGTCTACTTCTTGCGGGTTTGACAACGATGAAAATTTTTGTTCTTTTATTAACTGCGTATCCGGAAAATATTTAAGATATATATCGGCAAAATTTCCTTTCCACAACCTATCTTTATGTCCGCGATATTCTATTGTTTGGTATTTTTCACTAAAATATTCGTAACCCCAAATATATTTTTTGCTGACTCTATATATTTCTTGCATAGCACATTTCAAATGTTTGGGGGCAATGTGGATTAAAACACCAGAAGTAAATACCAAATCAAAGTAGTCGCTTTTGAATGGAACATCAAAAATACTACCTTCTATTATATTAATTCCTTTGCTATATTGTTTGGCCATTTCAACGGTATCTCTCTGGATGTCAAAACCGTATAAATTATTATATCCTTGTTTTTGCAATAAAATTAGTTGATTGCCTGTATTGCATCCTGCTTCTAAAATGTTTTTAATTTTTAGGCCCCGTAAAAAGTTCTTATTCATTTCGGAACGACTTACACCTAACCGTTTTTTATAAAAATTATCTAAAGCGGCAGGATTAATATATAAATTTCTTCTGGTGTAATCCTGTCCAAAACTTGATTGCCAAAATTTTTCTTGTTGCGTTTCCATATTTTATTAAATAATAATTAAATTTAACCGATGGATTTTTTTTGTTCAATGTGCGTATTAATAGAAGCGATATCGGGATATTGCTTTAAAAATTTAATAACATCTTTTACGTCTATAATCCCGTCGCTTGTTTTAAATTTATCATAAATTAATTTTAATAAACGATAATCATCCTCTTCGTCAACCGTAAGCCGAAAATTGCCTTCGTATTCTTTGGGGACGAAATACGGGGCAGTGCTGCAATGTTTTACTATATACATCGTTACATGCTCTCTTTCATCATTTGTTGCGGCATTTTTATGCGCCTGTGTCAAAGCTTTAAACGAAAATACTTCGCAATCCAACCCTCGAGGAAAAATTCTTTGCAGACAATTACTCACATAATCAACGTTGCTTCTCAAAAATAAATCAATCGTTTGATCAATAATAAATGGGTCTATTAGAGGACAATCGGACGTTATTCTGACAATTACATCTAAATTATATTTCTTGGCACACTCATAATATCTTTCTAAAACGTTATCCAAACTTCCCCTAAACACATCTATGCCGTTTCTCAAACAAAAATTGTAAATCGCATCATCGCCCTTCTCGTTTGATGTTGCAATAATTACCTTATTCGCCAGATTGCTTTTCCTGCAACGCTCCACAACACGCCACAATATTTCCCTGCCGCCCAAATCTTTCATAATTTTACCCGGCAAGCGTGTTGAACCCATTCTGGCCTGGATGATAATACCAATAACCATATTCAGTTCAAGATTTATTAATTATTGATAATATTACAAAAAACTTGAATAACTTCATCCTGTTCATCTTCGCTCAAAGACGGGTAGAGGGGCAATGATATTGCCGACTCATAGAACTTTTCCGCTTGCGGGCAAAGACCCTTTTGATAGCCCAAATTTTGATAATAGGGATGCAAATACACAGGGATATGATGAACTTGCACTCCGACTCCTTTTTCTCTTAATTTCCTAAATATCTCCGCTTTTCTACCGACTAGCTCTCCTTGTAATCGCAATACATATAAATGCCACGCCGACTTTGTCTCATACGAATCAAAAATTGGAATTTGAATATTTTTATAATTTTGGAAAGCTTGATTATATCTTTCGACCAACAATCTTCTTTTTTCAATAAATTTATTAAGTTTTCTGAGCTGGCTTAGTCCCAAAGCGCATTGAAAATCAGTTAATCTATAATTTTGCCCCAAATCCTGCATTTCAAAATACCAATCGCCGTCTGGTTCATAAATAAAATCCTTTTTCTCTATGCCATGAGTTATAAACCTTTTTATCCTCTTATAATAATCTTCGTTATTGGTAAGTACGGCGCCTCCTTCGCCGGTGGTTATGCTTTTTACCGGATGAAAACTAAATACGGTCAAATCACTGATTGAACCTATTTTTTTGCCGTTGTAGCTGGCGCCCAGCGCTTGGCACGCATCCTCAATAACGATTAAATTATATTTTTTTGCGATTTTTTTAATTTTTTCCAAATCTACCGGACGTCCGGCAAAATCTACCGGCACGATTACTTTTGTTTTATTGGTAATTTTTTCTTCAATCAAATCTGGATTAATATTTCCTGTTTTTAGTTCCACATCCACAAATACTGGTTTGCCATTTTGCCACAAACCGGCGTTGGAGGTTGCGGGAAAAGTTATGGGCGAGGTAATAAATTCATCGTTTGATTTTAAACCGACGGCGCAGTAAGCCGCGTGAAGAGCGGCGGTTCCGTTTGAAACAACAACCGCGTATTTTATTCCGCAATAATCTGCCAGCGCCTTCTCAAATTCATGAACTTTCGGCCCTTGCGTCAGCCAGTCAGATTTTAAAACTTTTATCACTTCTTCTATGTCGTCATTGTCAACGTATTGATGACCGTAGGGTATCATATTATGATAGAAAACTGATATTTCTAAAATTTAATTCTTCATTAATAAATTATATCACATCCGCTGGGTTATCTGGGTCATCCGACTACCCTTAGTTTGTTCCTCAACGTAGCCATCCCGCCAAGCTCCAGAAACCTTGTGAAGTTTTGCAAGGAAAAGTCCTTATTGCCATCAGACATTAAATGGAACTGGCATAAAGAAACATATTCTTTGGGTCTGTAAATCTCAACTTCAACACTCTGCTTTTTTGAAAGCTCAGGATTATTTATAATTAGTGTTACAACTTCCCCAGAATATTTCATTTTCTTGCTAATATCTCCCTGCAACAGGTCTTTGCAGATTAATTTTTCTGAAAGATCAAGTATTTCATCCACCATTCCTTTGATACGGTAATCTTCCTTTAGTATCCTGACTAATTCATCCTGAATTGCTGTTAATATACTAACATCTTGATAAATCAGCGCAACGTATAAAAAGTTCAGTTTTGCAAACTTATTTACAAGGCAATCATAATTCTTCCTATCCTCATAAAATTTAATCATCTCCTCTTTTGTGTCAAACCACTCTTTCATTGACTTAGTCTTCATATAATCAAATGTTTTCTTTATTGCGGGGACATTAGTATGTGTGAGCTTGTCCAATACTTCTCCCGGGTTAACACCTCTTTCTTGGGCAAGTCTAAGAATGGGCTTAAATATCCCCGCATTCCATGCAAAATATATCAGCCAGTGATGGATTTTGAAATTATTAAGCTCCTCTTCGGACATATTTTTTGTGGCCCTGACTGATTCCTCAAGCTCAAAAACAATCTTTCCGTCGTAGATACCATATGCGCCGAAGATTGGCCTGAATTTTGTCTTTATTTTATATTCCTTTCTGTGCTTATCGTCTTCGTATGTTGATCCAGGTAAAAGTCTGATATTAAGTGGGTTAATATCATCAAATCCCATATCAAATGCTTCCCTTAAGGAAGTTAGGTGGCTTTTTGCGCTTTCTCCAGGAAGCCCAACCAGAATGTCGGTTTGAACTTCCATGTTTTTGTCTTTGTAATACTTAATTTGAGCTTTTGTGTCATCCAAATTGATATTGCCCCTTCCGCAGCATTTCAGAACATAAGGATCAGAAGACTGGATTGCAATATAGCCTGTTTGATTTTTTATTATCTTGGATATCTCAATATTCCTTTCGCTTGTATTTTTAGAATGCCAAAGCGTTATATTCACCGGAAATCCTTTTTTGTCCATAACATTCCTTATCATCTTAGCAATCTCAACATCGCGAGGAAATAACCCAAAATTTGCGTCGCAAAAAATCCAGTCTACCTGCCCGGCGGAATTTTCAGCAACATAGTTAATCTCTTTTTCAATTACACCCAAATCCCTCAATCTTACCTTTGAGAGCGCGGCGATTCCCCACGCGCAGTATAAACAACCAAACGGACAACCTCTGTTTGTTTCAAGCAGAGGAATCATGTTTGTATCCTTAAGAAATTTATCCAGCCAACCAGTAAGATAAGGGCTTGGCAGGTCAATCTCTTTTGGTTTCTTGATAAATTCAACGGGGGAATAGACCAGTTTTCCGTTAATTATTGTTGCGCAACCACTTGGAGTCGGCCGTGATTCTCCATTGAGCATACCTCCGACCAAATCCGCAAAAGGCTCTTCGCCCTCAAACATAATATGATAATCAAGGTTTGGATTTGCTTTTAGGAATGTTTGTATGTCAGACGGTTCAGTTCTTATGTTCGGTCCGCCCATTACTGTTATTGCTTTTGGATTTAACCTTTTAACCATATCAACAAAAAGAAGACTAAGTCTTGAGTTCCAACTATAATGACTAAGCCCGATAATATCCGGGGGGTCCTGAGATATCGCTTTTTCAAGGTCCTTTGGATATTTGAAAAGAGTGGTTTTGACTTGTTTGCCAAATCTTTTTTCAAGCAATGCTGTAATATAGGCAATATTAAGAGGAACTGTGTAATTTGTTTTGACAGTGTCATACACGAGATCTGCTAAGTATATATTTAACATAATTAAGCAAATAATTGTTAATTGTTCCCCGCCGCTTTTAATCACTGGCATGCGCCCAGAACATCATCGTCTGGATGCGCCACAACAACTAATATTTTATTCATACCCCGTAAGACAGCGTTGGAAGCCGGGGGTCATTTTAAGATATATGCCGCGAGTACAAATGATATTCCCCGCTTGTTGGTCGGAAATTTTGCTTTCACTTCAAGACTTCGCACTGCCGCCAAAATTCTTCAATACTCGAAGTCGTAAGAAGTTTACCGATTTGAAAATAAAAATCGCCTCCGTAAAGATTCTTTATTTCGATAAAAATTTTTTTAAGATTCTCAACATCGCAGTAAAATCTATAGACAGTTGGCTTATTATGCGTTATTAAGGGATTCGAATTATAACCTTCACGATACCACGCATTCACATCATAAGGTAATTTTAAATTTTCACTTATCTTAATATAAGAGTCGTCCCTTAAAACAGCGCTTATATTACGGGAAGCGACCGCCCAACGCCTTGCCGCGGCTAAAGACTCGCGAGCGTCCTTAGTAATGGTTTTATTAGCCATTCTTTCAATAGTGGCGTATGCCAAATCAATTGACGGAACGCACTTCTCAAGAAGTAATTTGGTTGTATATTTCCTAATTAAGTTATCTCCCATTTCTCCGCTCACTAATTTATTATAATTTTCTTGCTCTTTAAAATAATCGCGTATGGACTCTTCTGAATCCCGCAGCTCCTCCTTGGTTTCTTCTATGTATCGGCTGTAAATATCTGACAATGGGGTTTTGCCGGATTTAATTAACTCCCAAAGGTGATAGATAAAATCATACTTGCTGACCCCCAATTCTTTAAGGTGTCTGTGTATAATATCGAACTGTTCGGTGGAAAAAAAATTAGACACCAATGAAAAACCACGGACTTCCAAGTAATCGTTAAATGGCATTGTTTTGGTGGCAACACAAACCTCCTCAACTTCAAAACATTTTTCACCTAAATATTCGCCGAACTGCCGCGGTAATAATCGGTACTTGGTCTGCATTTGATATTTTTCTCTATATTCCTTTGACGCCAAACAAGTCCCCCTTAAAAGCATTGTTGTGTATGGAATAACTCTATCAACGCCAATAATATTGGAAACCATCCGCAATCCCTTAAAAAAGGATTCTCTTGTTTCCTCAGGCAACGGCACTATTGCCTCGGTTGAAGAAACCATCCCGCGCTTTTTTATCTCGGCATTGATTCTTTGATATTCGTCCATAGAAGGATTCCTGCGTTTAATAACTTCCAATGTTTTAGGATTCAAAGACTGGACAGAACAAATAACATACATTTTATTTTTTAAAATCGCAGCCATTCTTAATATGCGGTCATAATTTGCTTTCCCCGTCGTTACATCAAAAGAGTTGGGCCACCCAAATTCGTCCTGCAATTTTCCTATATGTTTTCCTATTTCCTCGTCTCGTTCGTACATGCCGAAATTGGAGTCGCAAATCGACAACAGAACGTCCGGGTACTTACGCATTCTTTGGGCAATATACGTTAATTCATCTTTCATTCTTTGAACGCTAAAAGTCCCCACTGGACAAAACCATGACTGCCCGATAAAACAATAACCGCAAGTAAAAGGGCAGCCTCGCGCTGTTTCTATCATGGGAGCATAACATCCGTTAAACCACTGGTCCATCAGCCCGGTTAGATAAGGGGAGGGAATTTCGTCCATATTCATCAATCTGGGCAGGGGTTCTCCAAAAACCAGATTTCCGGTTTCCGGATGAATTGACATTGCCCCGTCTTGCGGCGCGCCCTTGAGTTGATGAATTTTATCCCCCCGATGAATCTTTTTGACCAATGCCGCAAAAGAAAACTCGCCTTCAAAATAAACATAAAAATCAATCTCCGGTCGCTTTAATAAATACGCCTCGCATTCCGCGTGGTCAGTGGGAAAATCCGGTCCGCCCGCGACACAGACAACGCCGGGGTTTACTTTTTTTGCATGCCTGAAAACCAAGCGGGAAAGTTCACTATTCCAACAATAATTAGATAAACCCACAATTGTTGGTTTCCAACTTTTAATATCCTTTATGATAACACCTGGGTCGTCATAGAGCCGAATTTCCACATTTTTTGAACCCAATTGAGATAAAGCGTAGGAAGCGATAAACCCAATCCCCAACGGCATAAATACCGAGTGTTTTCCGCCCGTACTATGCCTCAAATCTCCCAATGCTATTTTAATCATACATGCGTCTTCTCCTATAAACTAATTAATCCTTGAAATTTTTAATAAATCTTTTGCTAGCAGCAGATCGGCCGTTTCTTTTATCTGTTTAAAATTTATCCCTGAACGAATGGCGATATCCAACAGACTGTGTTTCCCATCTGAAAAATTCAAAACCCAAAACATAGCCACTTGAGAAATTGGAGTTTCTTTTTTTCCTCCCAATAAAGTATAAATCCCTCTTCTTCCTAATTGCGGCTCACATTTTGGATTGAGATTAAGGAAAGTATTATTATGTTCTAAGATATCAATGACACCCAAATATTTGTAAAATGAATCTAACAGACATGGGGAATTAATAAAACTTAAATTGTCAGCCGACGTATGATATTCGTCGTATCCCCCATGGGGGGTCCTCATTAAGGAGCCTACCGGCATATTAAACCCGGGGGAAGAAAATTGGCGTTCGTCACTACCGCAAGGACTAAAGTCCTCTATTTTATAAGGAGTGCCTGCGTCTAACAAAACTTTCTCAACCACCTTATCAATCAAAGTATTACCATCTCTAGTTTTCCTATAGGTTGAATGGCCCGAATCGCCCACGCAGGTCACCACTAAACCGTATTTAATTTGAGAAACTTTATCTTCATTTAAACACAACCAAGTAATAGCTCCAATGGTTTCGGGAATAAATAGAAATCTATATGAATAATTAGTTTTTAAATTTTTTAGATAATGGGCGAGGTAAGTTAAAAGCACCACCCCGCTTAAGTTATCGTTGCAAAGAGAAGGATGACAAATATAGCAGCTCAACAGAATTTCTTGTTTCTTTTTGCCGGGCAGATATAATTCCCCATAAGTTAAATGACCTTTTTCCAAGATAGAATCAATTACTACCTCATAAAAGTCATCCTTCATTCCCAGAAGTTGTTTGTGGGTTAAACAAAAACCCCAATTTTCTTTATAATATGATGAAAGGTAGGGAATCCAATCGGGGTGATCCGGTAAAGTATGAAGATGCTTCTTGAGTTCAGAAAATCGCATCTTCTTTTCCACTGAAAAACTATAATTCAAGACATGAAGATTGGATTTTTTAAAATCCACAATCTTTTTTCCTCGAGAATCCTTTATATACGCATCTTTTATATTCCACTCCTTTGGCACTTCCCAATCAAATACCTTAGTACCGGTAGGAACCTCGTGAATCTTAAGAGGAATTTTTTTGCTTATAATTTTCAAAGTTTGCCGCACGCCGTTGCCGGTGATGCTTCTGGGAATGGGGTATAATTTTTTGATGAGGTCATACATCCCACTGGCTGTTAGGTCGGCCTTCTTTGATGATTGTGGTGTGTACATAAAAAATAGGTAAAAAATATTAAATCTACTCTCCGCGAATTAAGAAACCTGGATCTTTTTTAATCTCTGTTTTTATTAAATTCAGAACATCTCGAGCCGTTATCAAAACTATCTCCCCCTTACCCAATTTGGAAGTCCTAACTAATCCCAATTCTTTAGCTCTCTTGTTAAATTTTGTAAAAACAGGACCGGTTTCGGGCTTATCTAAATCATAAACAAAATGACAAAATACTCTCTCCACCAATTTATTGTCAACCAATGTTTGACCGGGAAAAGCCTTATCATATCTATAAGGCACCTTTAAAACTTTTTCAACGTGGTGGATAAAAGTTGAACCGGCATCAAAATTAAAATTACAAAATTTTCCCTCCTCTTTTAAAAACTTCTCCCAAAAACAACCATCTCCAAAAGAATGATCTGGGGCATCTTCGGTAAAATACTTTGCTTTATCGCCAATTGCCACTACAGAAAAATTAGCGTCAATTGACCTCAATGATTGGGGGTCATTCCTCATCATTTCCGACAAAATGCCACCCACACCGGGCGTCTTCTTTACATCAAAAATCTCTTTCCGGCAAAAACTGTAACTGAACGCCGGCAAAATCCACGCACCTTTCTCTCCAATCACTTCAAAAATTGCTTCCTTGAAAATTCGGTAATAATCTTGGGGGTTCTCCGCTCCTTCCAACTTACCAAAAAAACCAATGTTGCTGTGCGTAAAAACACTATCCCCCGCCTCCAAACCCACCTTCATTAGTGATTCTCTGATATTTTCCTTTGTATAATCAAATTTTTTCATTGATAATATTATTAATTATTTTAATTAAGCCGCTTATCGTGGAGAATGATCTGTCTTGAAAGTCAGAATTAGAAAAACGAATCTTAAAATTCTGTTCCATATCAGAAATAAAAGAAATAAACTTCAGAGAATCTATCCATCCTCTCTCTAAATAATTTTCATTAAGACTACTTTCGAGCTCCTCGACTTTAAGAGTGGAATTAGACAGAAACCATTTGATAACAAAATTTTTGATTTTTATCTTTGGGTCGCTATTCATTTAGTTTAAATTTGAATTATTTAAAAAGAAAAACCCTAGACGGAGAACCGTCGGCGCCTTTTATTTTAAGTGGCGCCACAACTATATTCCAATTTTCATAATCTTCCAATTTATCCAAATTAGCCACATATTCCACCAGTATAACTCCTGCCCGTAAAAATATCTTATGAATTGGCGAGTCGCAGTCGCTTCCCAAAGTATCACCGCCCAACTTAATTCGGCTGTCATCGGGCGAGGGGGTATCTATGGCCACCATCTCTACGCCTCTCCCTAACAAAAATTCAGCGGCTTCTTTACTGAAAAAGGGATAACTACTGTAAAACTTATCAGTATTCCAATATTTCCCCCACCCTAGTTTAAATAACATCTTTTTTCCAATAGTAATTTTCTCAAGCATTTCCTGAGTGATGGCTGCATTTTCTTCTAAATCAGAAAAGTTAACTATTGTGACTGGCCCCACCAACTTTTCCAAAGTAATCTCCTCAATACTTGTTCCTCCGGCGATAAAATGCAACGGAGCGTCTGTATGCGTTCCTGTGTGCGTCCCCATTATTATCTCTCTTGTCATTCTGCCCTCTTTTCCATGTTGACCTAAAATTTTGATGGAAACTTTAGTATGCCAAGGCACATTAAAAGTCGACATCTCTTTATGTATTTCATGGGTTAAATCAATAATCTTTTTAAATAGCATATATTTTTTTTAATCTTTTAATAAATTCCATTATATTTTTCTTTTCTGTCGCCAAACAAATCCTAACGCATCCCTCACCGCCCCTTCCAAATGCCTCGCCCGGAATGGCAGAAATTCCTCCCTTCTCTAACAAATCCAAGCAAAAAGCGTGCGAATCTTTGTTTATCTTAGACACATCGATAAAAGCGTATAAACCGCCCTCGGGCTCAATCATTCTAAATTTATCTGTTTTTTTAAGTTCTCTCATTAAGGTATCTCTGTTATCCCGATAAACTTTAAGCGATTTTTTGACAAAATTATCCCCTCCTTGCAAAATTGCCATGGCGCCATACTGAATAAAAGTAGTCGGACAGGTCACAGAATTCTGCTGCAATTTTAACATCGCTTCTATAATGTAAGCCTCTGCCAACGCATAACCCAACCGCCAACCGGTCATGGCATAGGTCTTAGAAAAACCATTTATTAGAATGCAATTTTTTAATTCGGGGTTGATTGATAGCACCGAACGATGAATATGTCCTTCAAAGATTATTTGGTTGTATATTTCATCGGATATCAACAGAATATTTTTTTCTAAACAAAGATTATTAATCTTTCTCAATGTTTCTTCTTTTATTATTTTGCCCGTGGGATTATTTGGGCTGTTTAAAATTATAGCCTTCGTACGACTGGTTATCTTTTCCTTTATGATATTAAAACTATTCTCGAAATCTTGGTTCCTATCTGCAACAGCAAAAACAGGAACCCCTCCCGCCAGCCTCACCATCTCTTCGTAACTTACCCATCCCGGCGTGGAAATTATCACTTCATCTCCTCCTCCCACCACACTTAACATCGCGTAAAAAATCGCCTGTTTTCCGCCGGGGGTTATCAAAATATTTTTATTGGCGTCTAAATTAGTCTTAAACTCATAGTTGTGTCTATCGCAGAGCATTTTACGCAATTCATACACCCCTCTGCTGTGGCTATAATGAGTTAAATTATCTTTCAGGGCTTTTAGGACAGCGTTTTTGGCAACCGATGGCGTGGCAAAATGCGGTTCGCCCGTTTCTAATCGGATAATCTTTTTCCCAGCCGCTTCCATTTCACGCACCCTGTCGGCAATCTTAATTATGGAAGAGAATTTAATTTGTCCAACCCGTTCTGCTAGTTTCATAATTTTGATTATTTCTTTTTACAGATAACCATGTGCCAATGATAATTTAAGCCAAAACAATCATCTTCAATAGAGCCAAAAATAAAATCTTTGAAATATTTTGAAAATTCTTGCTCTATCTCCTTTTCACTTTTAAACATTCTGAGAATTTCGCCATTTCTCACATTAAAAGGATCTTTTCTGATAACTTGATAACCCTTCTTCCGCATTTCACTGCCTTGATAAATAAAACAAGTTTTTTTGGGTATGGACAGCACCAAATAACCTTCCGGCTTTAAAACTCTGGCAAATTCCTTAACATGTGATTTAAACTCTAAATTTTCTCCCAGATAATAACAGGCGTTCCAAGAAAGAAGATAATCAAAAAAACTGCTTTGAAAAGGAATTTGCTCATTAGTACCCACCCTTACGTCGGCCCTGACGCCTATCTTCCGGAGATGTTCATCTATCCTTTTAACTATTTGCTCATTAATCTCGACACCGTAAAGTCCAAAGCCACACTGTTTCAATACAACAAAATTTCTGCCGTCGCCACAACCCACATCACATATTTTCTTTCCTTTAAAAGATTTCTTGTCTAAATTCAATCGCGGATAACTGCCTTTGAATATTCTAATAACATACTCTACGGGAAATGTTATTTCGTTTTTTAAAAGCATGCTGGTCCATGTTTGGCGTGATTGATTGTTCATACTTTAAAATACGCTATTTAAAAATTCTAAAATGTGTCCTCAACGCTTATGACCTCCGCAATTTCCCCCTGACTACCTTTGGCGAAAAATATCTCCAATTCCTTATCATTGACCTTAAATCTCTCTGTGGCCGTTGTTTCAATGCCAGCTATTTCAAGATTCTTCTTTTCGTTAACGGCAGAGCTGCTGATAAAAGCCAAGCAATTAAAACCTGCGTCATCCAAAAAAATTTTAGTATTAATATTTTTATCTTTGATGAGTCTTAAATGATAGGCGCCTCTTCCTAATGGAGCGTTAAATTCTAAAACTGCAGAATTCTTTTTATTAAGAATTGGTAAAAAGGCAAAATTTTTCCAAAAACTGATGCTTTCTTCAATATTTGCTGTTTTTATAATTAATTCATTAAAAATAAAAGATTTATTTTTTTTATCCTCTGAAATGTAAATCGGAATTTCAAAATATTTAATTTTTACCGCTCTCTCCAATTTGTTTTTGAAATTTAAATTTAAATCACTCCTTATCAGGTTGTGAGGAAAATTTTTAAAAAGGGGGGTGATATTTGAAAAATTTTTATTTGAATGGCCGTGGTTAACAAGCTCTATGTTAATATTATTTTTCAAAACCAATAAAGCCAAATCCTGTCTTGGGCCAAAAATTTTCATCAATGGAGATTTTATATTTAGATTATTGGCGTTTCTCTCAACAAATTTTAATTCATAACCCAAATCTTTCAACAACTTAATTTGTTGTTCAAATTGAATATCGTTTGAAGCGAAAGCCAAGTGATCAAATTTAATAATCATTTTTTTAAATTATATACATCCTTCAATTTTAATTTATCTATTTTACCATTTGTATTTCTGGGTATTTCGGCTAAAAGGAAAAATTCATCAATTCTGTGACTGCTTCCCAATTTTTCTATAATAGACTGATTAACAATCTTCTCAAAATTTTCGCAATTTTTTTCTTTCGGCACAAAAAAGCAAACGACTTTTTCCCCTAAGACTTCCTCCTTAAAACCCAATACCACAATTTCTTCAAAAAAATTAAAATTATTAACAAGATCTTCAATTTTTTTGGGGCTAATGTTAATGCCACCCCGGATAATCAACTCTTTTTTCCTGCCGGTAATATACAAAAAACCGTCTTTGTCAATCAAACCCAAATCACCTGAACGAAATTTATTATTTTCAAATGATTCGTTAGTATCTTCGTTTGCGTATCCCAAAAACATCCAATCAGCGCCTATCAATATCTCCCCGTCTGGTGCAAATTCAAGGTTAATTCCTGTTAATACCTGTCCCGCGCTTCGCTCTTTTTCCTCAATCCCGGGTTGCTCGGTAGAGACAAAGAGGGTCTCTGATAAACCATAGCTTTCATAAAGGGATGTCTGGTATTTTTTTTCAAAATCTTTCTTGAGACGCCAATCCAGCGGGGCAGTGCCAACACAGCCAATAATCCTATTGGCCGTGGTATAATTTACACCCTGATCGCCTCTGTCTAATTTCAAAAGTAATGAAATGATGGTGGGTATAAACCAAAAAGTATTAGCCGAATATTTGATTGGATATGTCCAAAAATTTTGAATATTAGAAATGGAGAACCTCTCGCCAATAACAATCTTGCTTCCGGAGATAAAAGGCAAAAAAATCAAATTAAGAATACCCGCCATATAAGTCATGGGCAAATTGTGATAAAAAATGTTGTTCTCATCAAAACCCAGTCTATCCTTAAAACTTAAAGCGCTTTTAACTAAATTCCCAGAGGAATGCATTACTCCTTTGGGCGTACCCGTTGAACCGGAAGTAAAAGTTATCAAAAAAATTTTTTCGTAATCCAATTTGTTAAACAGCGCTAAATCTTGTTCGGCTAACGTATCGGCAATGGGAATGGAAACAAAATCTCCCAAAATCACAGTGTTACATTTTGGAAATTTATGCGGCGTATCGGTAATTAAACATTTGTATCCAATTTGCTTTAAAATTTCATTAATTTCCTCACTGCCTTTCAACGGATCTACGGGTACAACGCAAATATCGGCCAAAAGCGAAGCGAAATACAACATAACCAATTCAATCGAATTATTAACCGCCAATACCAGTTTGTCATTGGTTTTTAAATCTAAACCGATCAATTTTTCTCTAAAAAGCAGCGATTGATTAAAAAAATCTTCATAAGTTAAAACGCGTCCGGTTTTTGCTTCCGTTATAAAATTTTCTTTCCGGAGTTTTCTGAAAATCCCCGCCAAAATCTCCCCAATGTTAATTTTTTGTTTCTTGTTCGCCGCCGACATATCTGTTAAAACCATATTTTCCCAAATAAACACTTCCTTTTTCCTTAATGCGCTGGGCTACTTTTTCTAAAACGGCAACATCTAAATTCACCTTGTCAATTTTACAAATTTCAATAATCAAAATAATCGGGTCAATGCCGTATTTGGCCGCGCACTGTTGGATGTGCGGCATATAACTGGAATGGAATTCGGCGTAACCGGAAACGGTGTCTAACGGCATTCTGCCCTTTACGGATAAAAGCGGCTGGATGTATGTTTGTCCAATCTCAAAAAGTTTAAGCAAATCCAAATTAATATTGTAACCGCGTTTTAAAAAAATAGCCACCAATATTTCCGTGCAGGCATTGCCGGAACTGCGGCCCAATCCCTGCAAAGAAGAATCCACACAATCTATTCCCATTTCGGCTGCCGCCAAACTGTTGGCAATTGCCAAACCTAAATTGTCGTGACCGTGAAAACCCAAAGGAATTTCGGAAACTTCTCTTATTGCCTCGTAATATTTTTTGATATCGTCGGCAAACATACTGCCCGCCGAATCGACAATATACACCATATCGGCGCCATATTCTTCGGAAAGTTTAACTTGCCTGGCAAAATCCTTTGGCGGCAAAGCGTAAGATTTCATATAATTTGCCGCCACAAACATGCCGTATTCTTTTGCCTTCTTTATAAATTCTTTTGATTTGGGTATCTCGGTTACGTTGGTGCCAACCCTGATAAATCCCATCCCGTGTTTACTCGCCAGATCAATATCCTCTAACCGAGCAATACCGGGAATGCAAAACATTCCGTACTTGGCCTTATTCAAAACCTTCCCTGCCGCCTCCATATACTCTTCGTCGGTTTGCGCTGCCTGACCCCATCCCGCCTTGCTGGCGCCCAAACCCACGCCGTGACCTATTTCAATATACTCAACACCCGCCTCTTCTAACGCCTTGCAGATTATCGCCGTATCGGATGAGGTAAAAGAAAAATTGACTGCATAACTGCCATCCCGCAATGTTGTCTCAAGAATATTTATTTTTCTCATACTTTTTTTAATATTATGACAAACGCGAGGGCCTTGTCTTCACAATGAGATAAACTAATATTAATTATCAAATCTTTTGAATTTAACCCGTTTAATTTTACGCACGGCATGCCATTCTTTTCGTTAAATATCTCAATATTTTTATAATCCGTATAGTTCAAATCAATCTTGTTTAGATTGCTTAACGCTTTAATCACCGCTTCTTTCCCAGCATATCGAGCCGCCAAATGAGGAGCAGGATTTTTTTTTGAAAAACAATACTCCACCTCTTTTGGAGTAAAAATCCTTTGCCAAAAAGGGTCTTGCTTTTCCCTTCTTTTCTTGAATTGCGCCGTATTCTCAATGTCAACGCCAATGCCAATATTGTTCATAAAAAAACGCCCTATCTCAATTGACCAACAACCTCTTCTTGTGGCTGTTTGGCAAACTGCTTAGTAGTCTTTAATAAATTCTCTTCAGAAAATCCTAAATTCAATTTATCTGCGAGACGTTTCAAACTTTTCTTCACTTCTGCCTGAAATTCATCGGAAGGCATTTGTGTTAAATTTATCCATAAATCCTGCCGATCGCCCAAAGACATGAGTAATTCTTCTTCATCGCAGGCTAACCCTTTTTCAAAAACATAATCATACATGGGCGTTCCGGGTAAAGGCAGAAGATAACCAGCGCTGGGATAAATATCTAAATCGTAACAAAAATCCACTGTTTCCTTAATGGTTTCCTTAGTCTCTTGGGGGTAACCAAAAACTAACGCTGTCCATGTATCCAATCCCGCTTTATCTAAAATACGCTTTTGTCTGGCAAAATCTTCAGGAACAAGCCTTTTGTTCATAGCCTTGAGAATTCCCTTATTGGCAGATTCAAGAGCAAAGCCAAAACCTAAGCAACCAGCGCTTTTAACTTTTTTAAGCAATTCCAGATCGTCTTCTGATTTTAGAAGATCGGAGCGGCAAATGACACCCCAAAAAAATTTAATATTTTCTGACAAAATTTTGTCTACAAATTCCTCTAACATCGTTTTGGTAGGAAATGATAACTCATCATTAAAAGATATATAATTAATATCATACCGCCTTTGTAATTCTTTTATTTCTGAAAGGATGGAATCGGCTGAGCGATGGCGGTAGCCAAAACGTTGAAAAACTTGATAGCAAAAACTACATTTAAAAGGACATCCTCTGGCTGTATTAACCAGAAAAGGCCTGATTTGTTTTTTGGGTAGAGGTAGTGGCTCAACTAAAAGCGCTTTCAGGCTCTCAATATAAGCCTCCATATCAAATAAATTCCACGGCGGAAAAGGTACTGAGTCAACATCCTTAATCACTTCTCTTAAGGGGTTACTAAATATCCGTCCATTTTCCTTATACCAAATTCCTTTGACATCTTTTAGCGATTCGGAGTTATTTAACTTACCCAAAACTTCAACAATCGTTATTTCGCCCTCTCCAGCAACTGCAACATCAACCTCGGTTTTCTCTAATAAAAGCCGAGGGATTGAATCAGCTACTGAATTTCCAGCAATGATAATTGCCTCTTTCTTTATATTTCTAATCATTTGACTCAATTTTTTAACAATTTTATATCCGGTGACAATACAACCAAAAGCCACCACGTCAAAATCTTTTTGCCGTAAAATATCTTCAAGTTCCTCATCTGTTTTTCTGTATCTATCTAAATCTAATATCTCAAAATCATAACCAGCCCGTTGAATCGCTCCCGCTATATATGACAACCCTAACGGAAATAAAAACTCTGGCTTATGGGGTCTCAAGCAAATATTGATAATTAATACTTTTAAATTTTTCATAAAACGACATGACCTAAATTAAAATTTAGTTTTTCTCAATTTCTGAAATTAATGCTTCCGCCCCCAACTTGTTAAACGCCTTTTTAACCGAGGCTGTGTTTCCCACGCCACAATCAATTATAACCACCCTTTTACTCATTGTCATAATTTATTTTAATAAGATTCCCCGCGAAATCGCGAAGTAATTTGCCGCACTCGCCACACTTAAAAACCTGCTTATTTGTAAAGGAAATCCTTGTTTTTGCAATAAAATTAGTTGACTGCCTGTATTGCACCCTGCTTCTAAAATATTATTTATTTTTAATCCTCGTAAAAATATTTTGTTCATTTCGGAACGACTTATGCCTAGACGTTTTTTATAAAAATCATCCAGGACAGCGGGCTCAATGTATAAATTTCTTTTGGTATAATTCTGTCCGAAATCTGATTGCCAAAATTTTTCCTGTGAAGTAGTATTCATAAAAATTTTTATTTTTTAATTTTAATATAAAAGAGTATTTTTCTTGTATTATATGTATTATATGCACTCGCCTCGTATAGCAACTGCGTGATTATACGGGGCTCGCTTGATAACAAAATTTATTTAATTTCCTTTAATTCTTCCGCGTTGCCGATCTCTGTGTTCTTATTTTCTTCTATGTCATTTGTATCATTTTCTTGCGCGTATTGTCCCCCGCTTTTCATCGTCGAACTTAAAGATAGGAGCGGCGCCGCCTTATAAAAATTTTCGTTTTTTAAAATTAAATTTTTTAAATCATCTTTGGTCAGCCATTCGTGATTTGTTTGGCTCGCAAAATGAAAATCGGACGATAATCGCTTGCCATTGTCAAAATATTTTTTATAATTATCTTTTTTAGAATTCTCTTTATACTCGGGAATAATAACAAAGTATTTATCTATTTCTATTGTATGCTTGGCCTCGTCCATGGTTAATAATATCTCATGTAATTTTTCCCCCTCTCTAACGCCTATAATTTCCCTTTCGGCATTGGGGGCCAGGGCATCAAATAAATCGACCAATTTCATGCTTGGAACCTTTGGAACAAAAACTTCTCCGCCCTCCATATTTTCCAAAGCGAATAAAACTAATTTAAAACTTTCTTCCAGCGATAACCAAAAACGAGTCATTCCCTCATCGGTTATATAAACTTTTTTAGCATTAGGATTTTTAAGAAGTGTCTCCACAATACTCCCCCTGCTTCCGATTACATTACCGTATCTGACACAGGCAAACTTTAATCTTCCGTCCGTATAAGAATTGCCGTTAATAAACAATTTTTCGGCGCATAATTTTGTTGAACCGTATAAATTAATCGGCTGAACCGCCTTGTCGGTGGATATCAATAATGTTTTACCCACACCTTGGTCAATGGCGGCGTCTATAACGTTTTGGCTGCCTAAAATATTTGTTTTAACCGCTTCAAATGGATTATATTCCAAAGTTGGCACTTGCTTTAAAGCGGCGGCATGCACCATGATATTTACGCCGTTAAAAGCTCTCTGCAATCTAGGCAAATCGCGTACGTCGCCCAAAAAAAATCTTAATCTCTCGTCATTTCGTAGTTCTGTCTGCATTTGAGACTGCTTAAATTCATCTCTGCTGAAAACTATAATTTTTTTGGCTTCTGAATTTTTTAATAAAAATTCAACAAAATTCTTACCAAAAGAACCCGTACCTCCTGTTACCAAGATTGTTTTATCCTTTAAAAAATCAAGTGGCATATACTATCTTAGTTTCCAGAATTTAACGCAACAGCGTTGTTAATTAGTTGATTAAATACTTCGTATGGTTTTTGAAAGCCAAGCGCCTGTCTGGGACGTCCATTAAGCAGATTCTGCACCTTTTTAACTTC